>ODAI010053499.1_pt1 | contig 57255 bp, 48 predicted proteins | sample 1539321 | NCBI WGS metagenome assembly ODAI01 (sample SAMN02144231, study PRJEB22623) | gut metagenome | biome: sheep rumen | host: Ovis aries | place: New Zealand | reverse complement strand
TTTAGATTCTGCATTTATATATTTGACTGCATTTTGTCCGGCTCTCATCGCTTCTTCCGAAACATGATCGACAAGGTCATGCACATGAAGCACATTTCCACATGCAAAGATTCCGGGGATACTTGTCTCAAGAAGCTCATTAACAACCGGGCCGCCGGTCGCGGAATCCATCTCTATTCCCGCAGCGACAGACAGCTCATTTTCAGGTATAAGTCCGCATGACAAAAGAAGCGTATCACAAGTATATCTTTCTTCCGTTCCGGGAATCGGTTTTCTGTCAGCCCCGACTTCTGCTACAGTAACTGCTTTGATATGTTCTTTTCCCTCAATATCAACAACTGTATGAGAAAGTAAAAGCGGAATCCCATAATCATCAAGACACTGCACTATATTTCTCTTAAGCCCGCCCGAATATGGCATAAGTTCCGCAACAAGTTTGACTTTGGCTCCTTCAAGTGTCATTCTTCTTGCCATGATAAGGCCTATATCTCCCGAGCCAAGGATGACCACTTCTTTTCCCGGCATATATCCTTCAATATTTATAAGTCGTTGCGCACAACCTGCCGTAAAAATCCCGGCAGGGCGGTAACCGGGTATATTAAGCGCTCCTCTTGCCCTCTCCCTGCATCCCATGGCCAGAACGACCGCCTTTGCAGGTATAGTAAACATGCCGTCTTCCCTGTTCATGGCAGTTACAGTCCTGTCATGGCCTATATTCATCACCATGGTTTCAAGTTTATAGTCTATACCATGTTCAAAAACTTTCTTCATGAACCTGTCGGCATACTCGGGACCTGTCAGTTCCTCATTAAAGGTATGAAGACCGAATCCGTTGTGAATGCACTGATTTAAGATGCCTCCAAGTTCTTTGTCCCTCTCAAGAATAAGAACTTTGTCATTTCCCGCTTCTTTGGCGGCTATAGCTGCCGCAAGACCTGCAGGTCCGCCTCCGATGATAACTATATCGTATGACTTCATGGTCTTTTCACCTCCCCTTTGGTTCTCGTTACAACTATGTTCGAGCCCCCTCCGGACTTTGTAATATCTTCATATGAAAGCCCAAGTTCTCTTGCGAGTATCTCCATGGTTCTCGGCATACAAAAGCCTGCCTGACATCTTCCCATTCCGGCTCTTGTCCTTCTCTTTATTCCGTCAAGCGTCGTTGCGCCGAGAGGCCTGTGGATCGCATCAAGTATCTCGCCCTCCGTCACCGATTCGCACCTGCATATAACATTTCCGTAAGCGGGATTTTCTTTTATAAGTTCATTCACCTCTTCTATGGAAAGCCCCGCCGTACTTCTGACAGCTCTTCTCTTTGTTATGACATTTTCTTTCTCCCGAAAATTCATGCGATCATTCAAAATATCACAGACCATCTCACCTATTGCTGGACAACTTGTAAGTCCCGGAGATTCTATCCCTGCGCAGTCTATAAATCCCGGAACATCGCAAACTTCTTCGATTATAAAGTCATTATTGTCCTCATGCGCACGAAGCCCCGCAAAAGACGTTATAACCTTATTAAGCGGTATATTTTTCACATTATCGCCCGCTTTTTTGGTAAGTTCATCAATGCCCAAAGCTGTCGTTGCTGTTTCCTCCTTATCCTCCGTATCAACGGCTGTCGGACCGACAATAAGATTGCCGTGAACGGTAGGTGCGACAAGCACGCCTTTTCCAAGCCCTGACGGCTGCGGGAAAATAACATGACTTACATGTTTCCCCGCCTGCTTATCAAGAAGACAATAATCTCCTCGCCTCTGCGTTATATGGATTTTCTTTGAACTTACCATGTTATGGATAACGTCAGCATACACTCCCGCCGCATTTACAACATATCTCGCGTCAAATTCTCCGTTATCGGTAAAGATCTTAAAACTGCCGTCATCCTGCTTCCTTATATCTTTAACTTCCGTGTTCAGCCTAAACTCCGTCCCGTTCATTGCCGCAATTTCCGCCATCCCGATATTAAGTTCAAACGGGCAGATGATACCTGCACTTGGGGCAAAAAGAGCTCCCTGCGTATCATCGGAAAGATTTGGTTCTGTCAAAAGAGCTTCTTTTCCCGTAAGGATCTTAAGTCCCTTAACCCCGTTTCTTACGCCTCTTTCGTAGAGGTCGTCTAGCCCGGAAAGCGCTTCTTTATTAAGACATACAACAAGTGATCCGATTCTTTTAAAAGGAATATCAAGATCTTTGCACAGCTCATCCATCATCTCATTGCCCCTAATATTGAGCTTTGCCTTTAATGAGCCTGTCTCAGCATCATATCCGGCATGTATGATAGCCGAATTTGCTTTTGATGTACCTTCGCAAACATCACTGCATTTTTCTAAAACGCAAGTCTTAATATCATATTTTGCAAGTTTCCATGCAACTGCTGCCCCCGTAACTCCTGCGCCGATTATCACCACGTCGTACATAACCATTCTCCTTTTTGCCTACGATAATATGTTTAACGCACTGCAGATCAATCTTGCTTGTCCCACAAAAGCGTTGCTTTCACCGCTTTATGCCATCCCTTTAATTCTTCTTCTCTTTTTTCCGGAGAAATATCAGGTTCAAACTTTCGATCGACAGCCTGGTTTTTTATCACATCTTCCTTGCTCTTCCAATATCCGACTGCAAGTCCGGCAAGATATGCAGCTCCCATTGCCGTTGTCTCTACGCAGGCCGGTCTGAGCACATCGGTATTAAGGATATCTGCCTGAAACTGCATCAAAAAGTTATTGTTTGAAGCACCGCCGTCCACTTTAAGCGACTGTATTTTTTTACCCGTATCAAGTTCCATTGCGTGAAGAACGTCGTAAGTCTGAAACGCCAATGATTCAAGAGTTGCCCTGACTATATGATATTTATTTACGCCTCTTGTAAGTCCCATGATAGCTCCCCTTGCATAAGGATCCCAATACGGCGCGCCAAGTCCCGTAAATGCAGGAACAACGTAGCAACCGTTCGTATTTTCAACTCTCGTTGCAAGATATTCGGAGTCGGGCGATGAATCTATGATCTTAAGCTCATCACGAAGCCACTGTATCGCAGCCCCCGCAACAAAAACAGAACCTTCAAGAGCATATTCGACTTTTCCGTCTATCCCCCAGGCTATCGTGGTAAGAAGATCGTTATTTGAAAAGATTGGCTTATCTCCCGTATTCATAAGCATGAAGCACCCTGTTCCGTAGGTGTTTTTGGCTTCGCCCTCCGTAAAGCAAGTCTGTCCAAAGAGTGCAGCCTGCTGATCTCCCGCAGCTCCCGCAATCTTTATTGCACCGCCAAAAAACTCCGGATCGGTCTCTCCGTATACATGGCTTGACGGTCTTACTTCAGGAAGCATCGACATCGGAACATCAAGAATTTTGCAAAGTTCTTCATCCCACCTAAGAGTATTTATGTTAAACAAAAGTGTCCTTGATGCGTTGGAATAGTCGGTAACATGAACCTTTCCTTTTGTGAGCTTATAGATAAGCCAGGAGTCTACCGTTCCAAAGCACAGTTCGCCGTTCTCTGCCTTTTCTCTTGCACCGTCCACGTTTTCAAGTATCCATCTTATCTTGGTTCCTGAAAAATACGGATCAAATTTAAGCCCTGTCTTTTCCCGGAATTTCTCTACTATCTGCGGATCTTCTTTCATTTTCTGCGCCGCATAATCGGCAGTTCGCCTGCACTGCCACACAATCGCTCGGCTCACGGGCTGTCCCGTCTTTTTATCCCAGACTATGACCGTTTCGCGCTGGTTTGTTATGCCTATTGCGGCGATATCTTCATAGGTTGCGCCCACATTTTGCATCGCCGTTCGCGCAACAGAAAGCTGAGTCTGCCAGATCTCGTTGGCATCATGTTCCACCCATCCGGGTTTTGGAAAAAACTGCGTAAACTCCTTTTGAGATACGCTGCACATTTCTCCTTTTTCATTGAATAAAATACATCTGTTGCTGGTTGTTCCCGCATCAAGCGCCATTATATACTTTGCCACTTTCTTCCCTCCTATACCGTTTTTATATTGCTATAGCCATTTTGTGTTTTATTTCTCTATTTTCATTCAAAAATATAAATTGTAAATTCTTCTTGATTCAATTATACTTAAAAAGCTACGGTATTGTGTAAATACCGTAAAATAAGATATAATTTAGAAAGGAACAAACGAATATGGGGAGGGCGAGTATCATGGCAAACGAAAGAGAAGATCTCATTCATTCACTTGCAAAATCCATGGGCGTTGGCGATGCCCAAAAGGCACGCGGTGCATCCGGCAAATATAATGCTGAGACAGGCACTATGTACTGTAACGGCCACATTATTTCCCGTACCACCATTGAACAGGCAAGCGCATATTTTAATTCGCAGTACAGACGTCTTGCTGAAATTGACGACGAGAATGTAAAACAGATGGCTTCAATCTATGAAGTCGCAAAAGAAGCAATAAACATGATAGTTGCTCCTACGGATATGACAGAATAAGCGGATCCCTAAGGACCCGCTTTTTTAATACTCTATATTATTAAGATCTGTATTATGCTGCTTTCAATTCCTGAGCCTTCTTCTGGTGCTCATCGCGAATCTTCTTTTCTGTTATAAGAAGGATTGCGATAATAAGGAGCCATAACCAGTTGATCTTTATTCCACTCTCTGTATCCATCTCTGCAAGAGCCTTAATATTCTTTGTAGCTCCGATTCCTGCAAAAGCTGCTTCGCTGTTCTCAAGACCAACAAGCTTATTTGTGAACTCTTCGAATTCCTTGTTGTACTTGTTGTATCTCTTTGCTCCGAGGATCTGTCCGAGCATATCTACAGGTGCGATATTTGCTTCTTCTGTGATCTGCTGAGCTTCACCTGCTGCTTCGCCTGCTGTTACTCTTACAGTATTCTCTGATACGTTCTCGTTTGCTGTATTTCTCTGAGCTGTGATAGCTGTTGCTACAGGTGCAACTGTGTTTTCAAAAATCTCTGCAAGTGTTGCAATTACAACTTCAACAGGATTCTCTGCGATTACTTCTTCTGCAACTGTCTCTGTCTCATATCTTCTGCCTTCGATGTTATTTTCTACGTTGTTGTCTGCTACAACCGGGATTGCTGCTACTGCAGGAACTTCTGTATTTGCAACTGATTCTGTATTTGCTACTGCTTCAACTACTTCTGAAGCTACTACTGTTTCAACTGCCTCTTCTGCTGCGTTCTCTACAAGAACTATCTCTTCGCTTACGCTTAAGCTCTCCTTGATTTCATCGCGCTTCTCAATAAGTTCATCAAGTTCTGCTGCCGCATTGTCAAGATCCTCTTTTGCTCCTGCAAGGATGCTTTCAAGAATCTGTACTGCCTTCTGTGTCGATCCTGCATTAAGAACTCTTGTCATATCTTCTTCGCTCAAATAATCTCTGAGATCAGCTACAAGATCTGCTGAAATTCTTACTCTGTTCTCTTCGATATTGTCAATGGCATCCTTCAATGCTTCAACCTTATCTGATGCTTCCTCTACCTTATCCTGTGTATCTGCAATGATCTCACCGTACTTCTCATACTTCTCAACAAGCTTTGAAGCATTTTCGATAAATGCCTTAAGTCCTGCATCATCCTTTGTTGAAATTCTGATTCCTTTTGCATTTCCGCTTGTTGTCTGAACAATCTTGCGAGCTGCTGTGCCGTTCATATAGTAAACACCGTCTACAAACTCGATTTCTCCGCTCTCCACGCCTGCCTCAAGCTCATCAATGCACTTAAACTCATTTGTTCCGTCAGCATAATCAAATGAATATACATCATATTTTCCTGAATTTACATCTGCCTTGAACTGGTTTGTAACACTAAAATTCCCGAAGTGATTCTTCTGATATACTGAAGATGTGATATCCTCTTCAGGCTTCTCGTACACTACGATTTCTCTTGAGCTTCCAAGTCTGTACCACTGATCGTTTTCCTTGAACTGTCTGTCTGTTCTGTCGATGTTGAAATAACGCTTTACTGTGTTGTTGTCCTTATCCAAATATGTAACAACAGTATATGAACTGTTCTGGCGGTCAAATCCTCTGAGCATCTCTGTGTACTTGATATTTGTTGCATCCTTGTCGATAAAGTTGGGAATGATATATCCGCTTATAATGCTCTCCATGAGCTTGTCCTGTGTCTTCCAGTCTTTGTTCTTGTCTGAAATTTCTTTCTTAGCAAGAATTTCTTCAACTGCTGCCTGCTCTTTCTCAAGATCCTCTTTTGCATTATCGCAAGCCTCTGAAAGAACTTCTACATTCTTCTTAGCTTCCTCAAGCTTCTGAGCTGCATTGTTTACATTGCTGTCATCACTCTTAAGGTGCTTAACTGTCTCATCATATACCTTCTGTGCACCCTCAAGCTGTCTCTTTGCCACTTCGAACTTGTCACAAAGTGCTTCGAAAGCAGCTTTCTTTGTCTCAACATTTTCTTTTGCATCTTCTGTGATCTGATCAAGCTTGTCCATTGCCTCGCTTACCTGCTCGGCATCTGCATCTTCACTTGAGATTATATCTATAAGACCGTTTGCCTGCTCTTTTGTCTCTGCAACTGTCTCAACTATGCTGTTTGCAACTTCCTTTGCTTCTGCAACATTTGCAACAGTCTCTTCTGCGCTCTCATCTGCTGCGCGGTCTGCTTCGTCAACCTTTACGAGCTTTTCTGTTACTTCGTTGAGCTCAGCTACTGCCTCATTGAGGTTTTCTTCTACCGGAAGGCTCTCTACTGCTTCAACAAATGCCTCAACGCTCTCCTGTGCAACTGCTCCGCCGTCTGTAACATCAGCTGCCTCAATTCCTGCTTCCTCGTTTCCTTCTGCAATTGCCTCAACTGTCTCAGCAGAGATCTCTACTGCTTCTTCAACTGATTCCTCAGCTGCTGTCTCAGCTTCCATTGCTTCCTCAACTGATTCGTTGTATACTTCTTCGTTTGTGTTTACATCTTCCTGATCATTTTCAATATTCTCAAAAACTTCGCCGTCCATGGCTCTTACATTTACAGTTACTGTTGTTGCTGTGATCATTGTTGCAAGTGCAATTCTGATTACTCTTAAAACTGTATTCTTCTTCATTCTTTACCTCCAAAGTCATATTCGGCGTTTATTTTTTCAACTCATTTTCTCTCGTACACTATTTTTATCGGAGCTAATATTTTTTTCTTAAACGAAAAAAAATTAAAAAAAAATAAACACCCCAAAACCCACATGTTTTAAGGTGTTTACGCTGTCTATTCAATATATGAAAGGTCTTGTTTATCTCCGCTTCCTCTGATTTGACTTAATTCATACCTTCCTCTCCGTCTACGGGCTCATCGAGCTCTATACTCTCAATGCGCTCCGTAGTGGTATGCCAAACAGTAGTAAATGCAAAAAAGCTTACTACCATCAGCACAATATATAGAGCCACAATAACAAGTATTGTGATTCCAATCGTTTTCCAGAGCTTCTTACTGCGCCTGTTCTTTATGGCCAGCTGCTCGCTTATCTTGGCAAGTTGCTCCGCAATCTCGTTTTTATCAGCCGCTTCGTTTATTTTTTCTCCAAGGAGCCTGCTTACAGGTGTTTCCAACACATCCGATATCATAGCCAAAAGATCTGCATCAGGAACCGACAATCCCTTTTCCCACTTGCTGACTGTCTGCCTTACCACATTTAACTTTATCGCAAGCTCCTCCTGAGTATAACCTTTTTCTTTTCGCATTGCTCTTAAATTTTCGCTGAACATAGTTGTGTCCTCCTCGTGTATTATAGTATCAGCCTAGTAAAATGTATTCATTGCATCAAGCAACGCAGATTAACATTGTGATTATTCCTACAATTCTAAGTTTTATAAATTACTTTCGCGTAAAAGCATCTTCATCTGAGCCAAGCTCCTATAAATCTCCATTTTTTTACAAATGTCAATACTTGTATCTGATTTTTTTTGAGCTACAATATGTTGTAGGATATAATATATTATATCAAAAAACATGATTAAATGTTATATCCATTGTCAATGGAGGAGGGTATGATTATGAATAACGCCGCAACTATTGAGGCTTCTGATTCTCGTGTCATTCGCAGCATTCTTCGCTCGATGGTAAACGAACATTGGTCTGTTGCCGAGGCTTTGGATGAGTATGACATTCCGGGAGATCTTCGCGACTCCTATGAGGCACAGATTGCGGAATATTTTGTAGACTGATTTATTGACCCAAATTATAAGGCTTTAATAGAGTTTGAAACAACTCTAAAATCAATATCCAACCAACATTAAAGGTCTCTATGATAAAACATATCATAGAGACCTTTTTAACAGCAACAAAACGCATCACATTGCTTAAACATCTCCCAATTCATTGACATCAAAGATATCATCAGCGTTCACGCCATCAATATATACATCGTAACCGTATTCGGCTTCTTTTAATTCATATGTTATAAAGCCAACCGCTTCGCCGTTTTCCAAAGAAAATTCCATTGTATTTCCTGTTAGCTTTACATTGTTTGGATCTTCAAACGGACAATTTCCTCTACTTGGTACAACCGCCTGTCCGGCTTCAAGTGTTTTAATTACTTTCCCGGACTCATCACAGAAAGATACCGGCTTCTTTAAGACCATATTTCCGCCACAACTCATGGATAGGCCATATAGTTTATCTAATACAGCAAGTCCGGTACTACCATATGAACAATTATTTGAAAAAAGCAAAGAACAAATAACCCTTTCACATCTGCTAAACGTAATCTTGTCTGCGAATATGCCGACAAAATCAGTATCGTTATCACAGTCGTAACCATCGCTCACCATAGCCTCATCAATCTTATCCACTTCAATCAAATCGCCGTTTTCACATTTATACAGCGTTACACCTTCACCACCGAAAGTTGGCGAATTTCTGCCGGCCACAAAGAAATCCCCATCCGATCTGTGTATATAATAAAGCTCAAGCGTGGAATATCCAAAATCCATTTCTGGATTCTCTTTAAGAAGATCGATGCTCTTGTCGTTTATTTTAACACTATAAAGATGATCATCCGTACATTCGAGCATAAGAGTATCTGTTTGCCCATCATTTCCGAGATCAACTTCCTTCTTTGAATTATCTAATTTAACGTAACAAAACTCTTCATCTACCGCAACGGTAGTTGCTTCGGTAGCAGCTTCCGATACCGCATCGGTAGAAGCATCATCTGCTTCGGTGCTTGTTACTTCTTCATCGGAAGCACTTTTGTTAAAAACCTCATTGAAATCACTTCCGCTGCATGCAACACAAAGTGTCATAACAAACGGAAATAATATGCCCACAATTCTTCTTTTCATATCATACCCTCTTTCCTTTACACTTCAATCATCTATTTTTTCAAATCAACGCTATGTCATCAATATCCAATCCTCTGACAATCTTTCCTTTCAACTCAATCTCAATTGATTTATCCATATTCTCAACATAATAATTAGTAAGTGCATCAATTATGCTATTACCTGTATGATATCCTTTATTGACCAAGGAAAATGTTTGATTATAGAGATTATCTATATAGTTATTAAGATTATACGCGGCGCTTTCTCCAAATTTCTATATCATTCTTGAACATTAAGTTCAAGAATGCATCAACCTCTGCCCCTTAACAGATCAAAAATTGCTTCCCCAATTACCGGCATCTCAGCTACCTCCATTTTTTTATAGTAAAGAATACTTTCAAATGCACATATTTGATTTTAATATGTTATTCAGCTCAAGTCGATTCAACTGCTTTTAACGGCATTTTTAATCCCATTAACGGCATCCGTAAATTACTGCGACAGTCTCTTATTTATTTCAGGAAACAGAATTTTCACATTTGCATGTTACAATTTGTTAAACAGAATTTAAACTTACATTGTACTGAGTCAAAGCACCGCTTGATCGATCAGTTGTGCTTTTTTTACGCAGCAGTGCAATAGTAATCAACAACAGAAAGGTGATAACATGAAAAGAAAGTCTAGTTTTATTGTTGCAGGAATGTTAATTTCACTTGCAGTATCAAATACTCTCCCGGTTTTATCAATTGATATACATGCTGAAGATGGCTTAAAGCAATGCGCAGTTATCGTAGGCAAGGAAGATAAAAAATTTAAAACGATCTCAGAAGCCGTAAAGAAAGCTTCCGCAAACGATACGATCAAAGTTTATCCGGGACTTTACCCTGAAAAAATAAATGTTTCGACCAATAACATTAAAATCGTCGGCGAAGACGGTGTCGTAATCGGAAACGACGGAAACAAACAAACCGTTAAGCCTGATGAAGACGGCGAGGCACTTTTACATATAAAAGGTGATAACATAGAAATCTCAAATCTTGAATTTGCCAATTTTAAGATCAAAGGACCTTCTGATTCAGTATGTCCAAAGGCAATCGACATTGACGGACCTTCAAATCACGTTACAATTTCTAATTGCAAGGTTCATGACATAGGTGTTGTATACACCGACGATAGCGAAGAATACAATGCGCACGGAATCATCGCAGGAACAAGTCCAAGCAAACCTATTATAGATGTGACGATAACAGGCTGCGAATTATACAATCTTACTTTAGGTCAGAGTGAAGCTCTTGTTGTAAACGGAAATGTCGATAAGTTCAATATATTCAAAAACTACATACATGACTGCGATAATATCGCAATCGACGCAATCGGTTATGAGCGTGACAAAAATAGCGAAAAAGACAGAGCCCGCAATGGTGAGATCAGCGAAAATACCGTTGTAAACATTTCTTCCAAGAACAATAATGCATACGGCGGTGATATAAGCGCAGGCGGAATCTATGTTGACGGCGGATGTGACATAAACATTCGTAACAACTACGTTCAGGGAGCAGACATTGGCATTGAAGTCTCAAGCGAACATAAGAAAAAGACCGTCACAGGTGTCAAAGTATACGACAATGTCCTTGTAAATAACAACGGATGGGCAGGTATCTGCATCGGAGGTTCAGATCCCGATGATAATGGAGATGCAGCAAACAACCAGATTTATAACAATACAGTTTATAATACAAAAAGTGCATGCTTACGTATCCAGAATGCTCATAACAGCAACAATAAGATCCAGAAGAACATCTTTATCGCAACAGACTCTGCAAAAGCATATTCTGAAGAATGCGGCAAAAACAGTAGCGGCAATACAGTAAATCAAAACATGTCAAACGCTAAGATGAGCGCCGGCGGTAATTCAACATTCAAACTCAAAGGTGCATCTACAACAAACATGACTCTTGAAATTGCATCATCTGATGACCTCAGTGGTTATGGTGCTGCACGAACAAAGTTTGTAAAATAACTTTTTGTAGATAACGAAAAAAAGCAGTCACTGCGAAAATTGCAGTGATTGCTTATTTTTTATCCTCAAGAAGTTCCATCCCAACATCATAAACCTTACCGTCAACAGCATCTTTAAGCCACTGCGCCATAGTCACTCCATCCTGCGTAAAGCTTGCAAACTGCATATCTCTTACGCTCGTATGGACTGTCCCGCCCTGCGTTATAAGTGGAAGTTTCCAGTTGTTTATAAAGATTCCAAATGACGGATTAAGTTCTTTAAGCTCATGAACCATCTCAATGAGCTGTCTTCTGTACTCTTCCTGCACCTGCTGATCTGTCTTGTACTGCTTATTTATAATGTCGTTGTAGTAGGCGCTAAGCAGGAAGTCTCTGTCCGAACTCGAATACAGATACCTGAATCTGTCACCGTATTTTGCATAAAGAGCTCTGTACCAATCAAGAGTGATATTCTCGGTGTTAATGCTCTTCCAGATTTCTTCTTTGGTCTTCCAGATATTCTTCGCCGTGCTTCTCCACTTGTTATAAAGAAGCTGTCCGCTGTCGGAAAAAAGAGTTATATCTTTGGCTTCCGGATAATAATCGTCCACTATCTCACCCGAAAGAGCCGGAATTGCAAAAGCTCCGGCAGAATTTCCCGCTATAAGAATTTCTTCCGGTGAAGGAAAAAGCTTTTTTGCAACCTTCATACTCTCAAGGAAATTTGTATATCCGTGGAAATGAAGGATTTCGTCCTTTCCGTCCTCAGAGACATACGGATACTCATTGTTACCGACATGGAAATCGCCCGTTGCGTAAGTTACGACAACAAAGCTCCAGTCTCTGAACGGATTTTTTTCAGAAGATACATCTGTTATCCCGAAGTTTATATTCATAATCTGGGTAACAGGTCTTAGATTGTTCCAATAATAGTTGGGAAGTCCGGCGGCGAGCTTAGCCCCCGTGACAGGTCTTGCCGCCGTATATTCATTCCATGCAACTCCGCCGCCCGAAAAGAAAATGCAGAGTTTATCAGGGTTTCCTATCTTCACATAAATATAGTATTCAGAGCCGTCTCCGGAAATACCGTTTTCCAAAGACACTCTGTACCACTTAAGTTTTTCGGGATTCTCAGGGAGTTCTTCCGCCAGGTGATTTCGCTGAACTATTGCTTTTTCAAGCCTGTTCTCGACAAAGTCGCCAAACTTAGCTGCAAAAACCACTCCGTGCTTTATATTCTTTTTTGCGGTTCTGTCTCTTAAACGCATATTCTCCCCATGTAAATAATTAATGGCAAAATGCATGATATACGAATTGCTCCGCGACTTCGTCGCTCTCGCAATTCTACATGTTGAACATTTTTTCCGAAGCCTTTTTGAGGTCGCGGAATCTGAATATAAGTACGCCTGCAAGAAGGATCATGTAAAGCATGATACTGATGCCTGTAGGCCAGAAATTCTTTGTGATTCCCTTTGTGACGCATATTATCTGTAATACAGTCATAATAAGGTCAAATAAAAGGTAAAAAATGTATTCGTCAAATCTAAGCTTTATGCAAATAGCAATAACAAATGTCAAAACGCCGAGTGCCATAAGTGTGATCGGCACAACCCAGTCTATGCTCCAGCCGTAAAAGCCTGTGTTGTAATCGATATAAATATCTGCGATTATCGCAACTATAGCTTCCCACGTTATCAGTTTAAGGATATTGTTCCTGAAATAAACCGTTGCGAGAACTGCTATCCACGCTCCCAGAATTCCAAGAAAGATCGGCCCCAAAAACGAAACCGCTTCTCCCAACATTATGTTTAGTGATATCAAAATTATCTCAAGCACAGCACAAATGAACGTTGTCATCTTCATTATCGTGATGTGACTCATCTTTTTCTTTTTAAGAGTCGGAAAAGAAGCTGTTACATCCTCGCCGCCTTCAACTTCCTTCAAAGGCCCCTGGCACATAGGACAACAGGTCTTTTTCCCCCTTATCTTTATCTTACATTTTGGACAATACTGCATAATAAATCACTGCTCCTCATCGTAGTCGTTGGTTCCAAGTTCCACTTCCATTCCCATTTCCGTAAGTAACCTGAAGAAATTAAGCATTACCTTGTGTGTCTTAAATGGTGAAACCTCTCCGAATACCATTTTATCCATATATGAGCAGACCGTGATCTGTTGCGACTGTGCAGTCATGAATGCACTGAATCTGTCTATATAATCCGCAACCGCATCAGGCATCTTAATCTGTCCGAGGTTGGACATCGAGCTTGTGATGCCCCTCTTCGCGTTTTTGTCAAAAAATCCGATTCCGATATTTTTAATTGGAAGCGGAATAACCTTTATTCCTATGTTATGCTCCAAAGCGGAATAGGAATTCATTGTCTGCTCAATGCTTTCGGGCGAGAGCTTTTCTTTAAAACTCTTATCAACAAAATCAATTATTGTATTAAGCTCGCCGTCGCACTTAGCCGGATTGTAGTCGATACTTATAACGCCAAAAAAGTTTCTTGCCGTTCCGCTCTTAAAAAAGTTTCTGAGATTTACGGGAACGCTCACAACAATGTGCTTTCTTTTCTGAATCCTGTTCATTCCCATAAGAACAGCCTTTATATAGACTGCAACGCACATAACTCCGACCGTCGTGTTGTGCGCTTTGGCCGCCTCATAGAATTTTGAAGAGGAGACCGTTCCCTCAACAAGATGCGGAAGAAGGTCATTGTCGATTTCTCCGCTGATCTGATACGCTTTCACCGAAGACATCTCTTTTAACTGTTTAAGACCTTTTTGCTTGCTGTAAAAATCTCCGAATGCGTCCACATTCTTTTCTTCAAGAGAAAACTCATCCACAGGCTTGATATCTGCATCAATTCCATGTTTCTCCTGAATATATCGTATAATGAGGCTTCTAAAGAACATAAACGCCCCCGTTCCATCCGCAAGCACATGGAACATCTCAAGATTTATTCTCTTTTTAAAATAATTTACTCTGTATAAAAGATTTTTTCTTCCCGGATAATAAAGTGGCATGCAGGCAGGAGTCTTCTCCTCTTCCACAACCGCTTTAAGATCGCTGTCTTCAAGATAGTACCAAAAAAGACCTCTGTGAAGCACACAATTAAAAAAAGGAAACTCCTCAATTGTCTCATCCAGCACTCTTTGAAGTATCTCTCCGTCAATATTCTCTTTTAACTCACAAGTTATCCTAAAAACTCGTGTATTTGCTCCTCGTGCGGTTGACGGAACAATCTTAGCCGCATTATCGAGTTTATACCAGTTGCTGCTTTTATTCATTTAAAAACTCTATCCTCAAATTTAAGTTAATTTAGGTGTTCGACTCTCTCGGTAACAACTTCCATAGTACCCCTACTTATCCTGTAAAGTACATCCTCAAGAGAAATAAATTTTTTCCCTCTGATGAACTTAAGGTTCTTGGGCGTAAATCTCATACTTATAGCCCTATCACCAAGTCCTTCGTTCACCTTGTTCTGTATTGTCTCGCAGGTGTCCGCAGCGTCATGCGCAAGACTCTTATTAAGTATGCACAACAGCGTTCCCGCGGTTCTCACAAGCCCTTCAGCATTTGCATCCTCGCTCATATCAAGAGACTGAAGCGCACCAATGGACCATTTCTTGATATTATGATAAATTCCGTACTCGCAGTCAAGTTCTACCAGTTTTTCCGCCAAACTGTCGTAGAGCCAGACTTCGTTTCCCTTTACAAACATATCGCTCACTTTAAAGAGCTCTCCGTCATACGGGAAGCTTATTACGGCATTCATTCCGCCTGTGAGCACAATATTTGCATTAATCTCGGTAACGTCAGACTCAGCGCCGCTTAAGTCTGCCTTCCACTTATCCTCGATTCTTATCTTCTCTTCATGACCGATCTTGGATGAGGCGTCATCCGGAGTCTGTACCGTAAACCTGTCTGTTCCGCACTCCTCAAACGGTCCCGAAACAGGGAATCTCCCCCTCTTTCTTCCGAAATAATCCCGGTCAAAAGAAATACTGCTTCCGTCAGGATTTTCAAATCGCTGCTCAGGCTCAAAGGCCATTCCCAGAACTTCAGAATTGACAGGCATTGCAAGCCCCCTCGGAAGGAACTCGTACAGATTGGTATGAATGGTATATCTTCCGTCGCTTTCATCAATATAAAGACTGATCTTGTGATCCTTGTCAACATGCGCCGCAGGTTCATGGTCACATGCTCTTGCTCCGTTGTAATAAGCATTTCCGCCAAAATACACCGGAAGCTTGTCGTAATAAGGATCCGTAGAACCGTATTCTTTTATGACATTCTTTCCAAAGCGTGAAAAATACTCGGAAGCCTGAGGATACTCGTTGTAAGGGATCGTTCCGCAGATAAAATTATTTTTATCCATGGTATCCGAATTCTGTGCAACGCAATAATCCACAAGATCTCTTCTCACTTCTTTCTGAATGAAAATGTTGTTATAAAATCTTGCATCGCCGTGAAGGATCGTCATGAATCCCGCAATCTTGGTCGAATGCGGAACATGATACGGCGTAAATCTCGGTGAAGGGAATTTTTTACTCATATCTCCGCACCCCTCTCCCACATATGTAAAAGAGCCCGCGATAAGATTATGGACAAATGCTATTCCCTGCGTCGATATCCTCGCTGCAATATCTGACAAAAAGAGATTGTGATCAAGAAGCGTCGGTCCGTGAGAGACTTCTACGAAAACATCCTCTCCCAGAGACAATCCATTTTCTATTATAGTACCTTTCGGCGGAATATTGTCATGCAAAAAATTCTGCGACACTCTTGTTCCCTGAGCTTCCCAATCAAGCCAGATGCCCCTCGTACAATGATCGATATGATTCCTTCTGATACAGGTATCTATCGCGGCATGAAGCTTGATACCGGCAATCTCCGCTCCCGCAAGGTTGTGCTTTATATTGATATGATGGATATGATTATCCTCGATAATACTGAAAGCACCGCCCATGTGACCGACAATCCCCGTCTGTCCGCAGTCGTGAATATCACATCGTCTTACAATATGAGATCCTATCGTCTCTTTATCCCAGCCTTCATTTACCGCCTGACACACGGTATCTCTCTGGGTCTGCGATCCGATCTTCAAATTATAAGTTGACCACTTATTGTTGTTTCCTCTCTGGAAATACTTACCGAGACTGATTCCGCTGCATTTCGACTCTGAGATCTCACAATCTTCGATTATCCAGCCTTTTGCCCAGTTGGGGCCGACCATTCCTTCCTGAAAAGCGGTCGGTGGCGCCCACTGAGTAGCCGCTCTTGTTATGCAAAATCCTCTTAAGGTAATGTAATTTATTCCGGTCTCCTCCGGGAAAAAACATGACCTTCTGACCGAGATCTCTACATTTTCATAATTGGGGTCTTTGCCCATAAAGTTCGCGTAAATAACCGTAAAGTTATCTTCCTGCGCCGTATACCACACATACTCGGTATAGTCCGGCTCCCATGACCTGTTATCCTTTTGCGGATGCATACAAAAAGAAAGGTCAAATACTTCAAGCATGGACCTTTTGTTTAAATATATCTCTCCTGTGTGCGATGGATTCTTGGGATCATCGATGAACCAATCCCCGTGAACTAATGTTGTGAACGGATTATAATCTCCGAAATAGCTGTTAGGTATTCTGACACGCCAGACGTTCTCAAAAGCCTCCCAGCCTTTTATCTCCTCAGAGCCAGTGATAACGGCTCCTCCATGTTCTGTACTTAAATATGTAATTCGCTTATCTTCCGTTCCCGAATTTCGAGGTTTAACCCACTCTCTGTATATACCCGGGGCAACTACGACCGTATCTCCGGGGCGGGCTTTATCAGCGGCCTCCGAAATAGTCATAAACGGATGATCTAGCGATCCATCCCCACTTCTGGACACATTACCGGCAACGTAAATCTTCATACTCCCTCCAATCCTGAATTGATATTCAGATGTACATGTCATTTCGGTTGTATCCCCAAAAAAGATACAATATAATTATAGCATGATATTTTAAAAGGAGTATGCCATGGCAAGAATGAAATTTATTTATGCGATCGCCATATTGGCAGGATTTGTCCTCGCCGGCCTTGCGATCAACTTTATTTCCTCGCTCTTTTAGTAAAAGATTTTTAATTATTCAGTTTTCTCTGCTTGTACAGATCCGAATCTGCCCTTGCAATGAATGACTGAATGGATATAGGAGCTTCATAGTCGTACTGAGCAATTCCTACGCTTACCGAGAGGTCATAAGCACATCCGGTAAGTTCGGGAATTTTTTTTACGTTATTCTTGATCTGATCGGCAAGCCAGCTCGCTTCCGCTCTGTATGCCATCTCAGCAACAACAACGAACTCATCTCCGCCGTATCTTGAGATAAAAAATCTGCTTCTCGGGCCCTGGCATGCATCCTTAACGGCATTTGCAACTCTGACAAGGATCTTGTCACCTTCGCTGTAACCGTAAGTATCATTGATAGACTTGAATCTGTCTATATCTATGATCAGCATAAAAAGAGAAAGCCCCGGATTCTGATTTCTCATTTTCTGTACCAGATATTTATACATCTGATTCTTGTTATTTATCTGTGTCAGAGGATCTATAGACACAAGATTATCCATATAAGTTATGTATACATACAAAACCGCAGCAAGGCTTCCGTAGCATATAAACGGAACTCTCCAATACATTGCCTGCAATATTCCAAGCAAAATAGGCGTTATCGGGAATATACCAATCATAAAATAGATATATCTCTCTGCATATCTATCCTTGCTGAACGCACGTGACAAAGCCTTTATCGACGCCGCAAGAAGGTATCCGAAAGGAACGATTATAAGTATCAGATACAGTTTTCCTCCCGTGAGATCACCGTTTTCATCAAGGTAGTAAACAAGACCTGTTCTGTATGCAGTCACGCACAAAAGAGCCGATATCCAAACCGGCACACTTATAAATACCCTTGTAAGATCACTCTCAATATACTTCTCTTTCTGCATAATTTCTGACAGAATATACCAAATATACGCAGCTACATTTATTAAAAGGTATGTGAAAACATTAGATAAATATAACAGAGTTTTGGATGAGCCTAAGTAACCGCCGTCTACCAAAGCCCAAAAGATTTCCGCAAAACAGTATGCTATAAGTACTATTATCAGATTACCGAGATAAATCTGTGAAAGTTGTTTATTTACACCCTTTCTGATCTTGAACAGCAGAAAGGCCATCAGAAATATGCATGCAAGATGTGCTTCAACGTAATAAAAGACGTATGTCAAAACCGGACCTCCAATCATCGTACATAGTCATAATTTTATCACGAAATTCTGAATAATGCCCACGAAATTACACTTTTTTATACAATATTTATAAATAATTATTCTAAATTAGGAATAATTCTATGATATAAAAACGGAAGTCTCATTATAAGACTTCCGCAATTTATCCTCTATCCGCTATAGCTTTCAGCGCATCAAATTCCGATTCGTACACTCCACCCATTTTCTCAAGGTCGTCCCACGTATACCACGCTCCGCTAAGTTGTATTCCCTTAATCGATATATCCGTAACAATAACCATAAACGGTTTTTGATTAACCACGATATACGCAGTTCTGTTCAAAGCAAACGGTGTAATAAAAATATGTCCTGTGTCGGTAAGATGATTCAATTGATCCAACGATAAACTCTTCGATAAAGGTACTGTCCGCATCATATGCTTCGCCCACTTCTGAACACTTACAGCAGTAACATTACTTTTGTAACAGCTTTACAAATTCATCAATTACAACCGGCTTGGAATACAGATATCCCTGGAAAGACGTAGCACCGTAATTCTTCATTATCTCTTTCATGCTCACGGTCTCAATTCCCTCAATCGTCGAGCTTATATTCATATTCCTTGCACATGCAAGAATCGCATCAACCACATATTGCTTTTCTTTTACATTCTCGATATCCATGACAAAAGATCTGTCTATCTTTATCGCATCTATAGGCAAAGTTATAAGCAGTTCAAGCGCCGAGAAACCTGTTCCGAAATCATCAAGTGCGATCTTGATTCCTTTTGATTTAAGGAAGATCATCTCGTTTCTCAAAAATGATTCATCAAGAAGCTTGCACCTCTCCGTAAGCTCAAGGCACAGGTTCTTCGGAGGATATCCGACTTCATCGATTATCCTGAGAAGATCGGTCCTGAAATTCTGTCTTTCAAGCTGCATATATGAAAGATTTATGTTGAGAAGGAAATCAGGCATGATCGGTAACACCTTCTCTTTTATTGCGGTCATTGACGTCTTCATGATCCAGTAACTAAGGTCATAGAAAAGAGGATCGTTTTCAAGCCATGCAACAAAATCTCCCGGAGAGATATTTCCAAAAGGTTCCATGTTCCATCTCACAAGTGTCTCTGCACCCACCAATTTCTCGGTGTTTGCGTTGACGATCGGCTGATAGCACATGTAGAATCCCTTACATCCGTCATTTATGCAGTTTCTAAGTGTATTTATGACAACAATCCTGTCATGATTATTTATATAATTGTCATTTCCGAATTTAACGAGTTCTCCATGTTTTTCGTGAATTGATTCATCCAGTCCAAGGAGCACACCCGTTAATATCGTATGTACATCAACATCGAAATTTCTCACTTCCGAGAGACTTCCGCCAATATTTATCGCAACTTTGCTGCCTTCTATCTCGATCGAATTTCTTGCATATTCGGATATTTCTTTGTATATTGAAGACATTTTTTCTTCGGTAAAGACAGACGATACTATTGCAAACTTTGTTCCGCCCGCATGAAATACAAAAGCTCCGTCAAGATAATCGATAAGCTTTTCGGCGAAGTTTTTAAGCACCTTATTTCCGACTTCATAGCCGTAAATATTGTTGATCTCATGAAAGTTGCACAGTCCGACCATAAGGATCTTGTACTTTTCTTTTCTCTCCTGATATTCTCTGAGATCGTTAAGAAGCTTATATCTTGTATATAAATTTGTTATGGGATCGTATTCGGTGGCAATTCCGTGATTGTCGATCGTGCCTGCAAAATACACCGGATGACCTTCATCGTCATCAATAAGAAATCCCTTGCACGAACAAACTACATACTCTCCCGTCTTATCAAGCGCTCTGTAGCTCATATCGTGTATTTTCGTATTACCGGTGAACAAATCCTGTAAAGATTTCTGAAATCTGAACCTGTCGGCAGGATTAATTATAGAAGCCCACACTTCTCCGGCATTATCTACATACTCACCGGGAAGAGCAAATCTATCGACGCAACTCCGGGAAAATCTACAGATATTTTTTTCTACATCAAATAAAAATACATATCTGCTCTCCGAAGAGTTCGCAAATGCTTCAAAAACTTTACTTAACAGTCCCATCTTATCCAATATATTACCCTCTCAGAAAAGCTGAATCGTACAAGAATATTATACTATCCCCCGATATTTGTGTAAATTCGTTTATATATATTTAATATTTCCCAACTTTTACGGGCTGTCATTCTTCATATAATCACGCATATAATTCCAATATTCATCATCTCTGTCAAAATCGGAATATTTTTCAAGTTTCCATACAATGTAGCTTATATTATATTTCTCAACGATAGGCATCCACTGCTGTATCGTCTCCATATCATAATAGTCTTCCTGTTCGGCATCCGTTCCCGCAACCTCGGTCATAAACACGGGAAGTTTTGCTTCCATCGCTTTATCTATCTGTTCTATCTCGCTCTCGAATTCACTGTTATGTCCCGTATATTCATGGAAAACATACATAATGTTGTCGTATTGAAGCGGATCCTTCATAGGTGCATAAAGATCTGCCGAAAAGTCAGGTGTTCCGACAAGTATAAGCGAATCCGGATCGTTATTTCTGATAAGAGGTATGATCACGGAGCAGTACTCTTTTACATCATCCCATGTTGCCTCGCCGTTTGGCTCATTGCAGATCTCATAGATAATATGCTTGTCATCCTTGTATGTCGAAGAAACATATTCCCAAAACTTCTTCGCATATTCAATCTCTTTCAAAGGATTCTCTTCTTCAAGAACAACCCACTCAACAATAGCATACATACCGGCTTCTCTTGCAGCAACGATTGCCTTATCAAGTGTAGCCGTGATCCTTGCCCTGTCCTCATCGGAACCGGACGCATATCCTTTCTCGGGAGTTCCCCAGAATGACGTATCGACATTAACGGGAAGTCTTAATACATTGGCTCCCCACTCTTCTTTCATTCTGTTAAATACGCTCTTTCGCGCAAGCTGCGGCTGGACACTTAAGTAAAAGTTTGCAAGCCCCTTAAGCTGAATGGGATTTCCGGCTTCATTTACAAGCTTTCCGTCAGCAACGTGCAAAAGACCGTTCTCTTCGGTAAAGAGCGGTCCGGAGCTCTCGCTTTCTTCTATCATTTTTCCGGTGATCTCCACCTTATCAACAAGAACATTATGTCCGTACACATATACGTACCCTTCATCGATTATGGAATTTTTCTTTTCCTCTGAGATTTCAAAAGAAATGCTGTCTTTCCCTTTTTTTACTTTCCTGTTTTCACCGAATGACTTATCGTCCCAATTAAGTCTCAGACCAATTTCATGCGACGAATCCTTCGTATAATTATTGGTCTTGTAATAGGCTGTAAGCACCACGTCTCCGTCAAAACGTTCAAATTCTTCGGCAGAGATTTCCGCATCTCCGAGATTATCCCAGCGAAGCTGCGCTCCTCCAAGATCGATAGTCACCTTTTCTCCATCGACTGTACTCTCAACAGCCATGTCACCTTTATCGGCTTCACTTTCTGCTTTCTTGCCGTTCTTTCCGCCACATGCGGTAACGATCAAAGAAATAACAAGCATAAGCGTCAATACACTTCTCTTTTTCACAATTTTTAACCCCTATATTTTTTTTCTGTAAACAGCATAAAGAGCAGTTATTATCTTAAACAACTGCTCTGTCTTCCCTTTAATGGTACAGATAATGCCGATCGGTTCGGCATTTCCTCAGATATTTTTAAGATCGAGAATTCTCTCAATCTCACGCCTTTCATCGTCCATCTTCTTTTCCTTATTCTTACGGAGAATTGTCATATCATCTGAATCTGTACTTTCTTCCATGTCTTTAAGATTCATCTGTTTTCCCGACCTTATGGTAATGGTCGCCGGTCTCTCCGGAATTATATCCCTTGCAACATCCTCTTCGACTTCAAGAATCTGCTGCTGTTCGGAAATTGTAGGATTAAGATTGGTCGCAGGAGCATCATCGAGTTTCGTCTGTTTCTCATTCTTCTTCGAACTTAAAAGTCCGATGAGATCGATATTAAGATTCGATATGCTGCATCCTACGGCATTTTTTTTGCCAAGTTTAAAATTTCTTACAACTACAGTGCTTAATTCATAATTATGTAGTGTTGCCCCGTACCTGAACATTACGTCAATCTTATCTCCGGGTACACACTCTGTGTCATCGTCTACAACAAGAGAAATTCCTCTCATAGATATATCATGGACAAGGCAGTTTCTAAGCTGCATGTTATCTCCGTTGACAGAAATGAGTCCGAGCTTTTCGATATAAAAACGCTCCGCTCTTCTTGAGTTCTCAGGTTCCAACATAGATGAGCACCTGATCAAATGAAAATTCCCGTACCTTGTCTTTACGGGCGAAATTGCTGTAGACATGAACTTGTATACGCGTCCGTCACGCTTGTTCCTAATCTGAACATTGGATGGTTCTAAAAACTGAATATACTTACCGAAATACTCCATCGGTCTTACCAGAAGTCCAACATTCACACCAAAAATAGCCTCAGTCATGATAACAACCGAGTGTCCGTTAATGGCCGCATAAATCTTTACCTCTGATCCGTTTGCGATCTCGCTAACCTTCATATGCTTTTTTTCCCCACTTGAATCGTGTTACACCATCACATCATATGATATACTATAAAATACAAAAAATAAAGAAAAACACGGTTTATGAGTTATAAACAACATTAAAGGAGCGGCCGATGATAAAAGAAAACCTTGAATATGTAGAAAAAAACATAAGAAAAGCCTGCGAAAAAGCCGGCAGAAAAAGGGAAGACGTAACCCTTATAGCGGTAAGTAAAACAAAACCCGTAAGTGACATCCGCGAAGCAATGGCCTGCGGCATCACGGTATTCGGAGAAAATAAAGTTCAGGAAATAAGAGATAAGACAGCCGAGATAACAGAGCCCCTCTCATGGCACATGATAGGTCATCTTCAGGCCAACAAAGTAAAATATCTCCCCGGCGTTGCATGCATGATACATTCCGTAGACAACAGAAAGCTCGCCGACGAAATTGAGAAACAGGCAGCAAAGCACGACCTTGTAATGGATGTTCTTGTAGAAGTAAACATGGCTCACGAAGATACGAAATTCGGTCTCTCACCGGATGAAGCCATTGATTTTGTAAAAGAGATCAGCACTCTCCCCCATCTTAACATCCGCGGATTTATGACAATCGCTCCCTACACGGAGGATCCCGAGTCAAACCGCGTATACTTCAAAGGTCTCCGCGAGCTCAAAGATCAAGTTAATTCCCTGTCCATTCCCGGCGTTCACATGGACACACTCTCAATGGGCATGACCGGCGACTATGAAGTTGCCATCGAAGAAGGCGCAACCTTCGTCCGCGTTGGAACCGGCATCTTCGGCGAAAGAGACTACAGCAAAAAAGCTTGATTTTAAATTCGTACATTGAATATCCTAAGATAATTGATGAGCTGAATAACGGTAAGATTACCGTTATTCAGCTCGTTTTTGGCTATACATAATCCCGTTGTTGACGTTAAGTGTACCGGCAAGATGACAATTAGATAATTTACTCATGAAATAATCCATGTACTGCGTTGTCGTCAATCGTCGATATCCACATCGACGATTGTCTCCGCCTTGTACTTACCGCTTTTCCCTAAGTATTTCTTTCAGGTAGTTCGCTCTTTAATCCATACTTCACAACAAGTACCTGTATGATTTTATCGCTTAATACTGTTTTTTGGGATTCAAAGGATAATATTAAATTATCCCCCGGAAATATGCCATTTAACATATAAGAATTGATCTTCTGAATTGCCTTCTCTGCGTATCCGGGATCATCCATTCTACCATCATGCTCCCAATAGACCTCTTTCCCGTCTCTCTTTCTTAAAAATGTAAAATCCGGATATATTGTTCCTATACCTCTTAGTTTCAACGGGCACTCATACTTATATTCAATACCATTATCATAGAAGTAATCTGCAAGTATCTTTTCTGTCTTTGAACGAACCCGTTCCCCTTTCTTTGTATATATTACAGGTATATTATCCGCAAAATCTTTTCCGTTATAAGGGACACTTTTCCATCTCTTGATTCGCTGATCCCACGGAATCTCAACTGCTTCTACGATACTTTTTTCTAATAGGATGCAGTTCCCGGTATATATCCTCAATCTCGTTGTCCTTGTATTCCTCAGCAATCGTTGCAAGTTGCTTTAGTCTTCTGTCAACAAGCCTTTTCACCTTGCTGTCATAGGACTTCTGAGCAAGTTTATAAGCCAGTTTCACCTTATCTTTCTTGATATAGGAATTTTTATTATTGCCGGAGCAATAGATAAACTGAGTATTATTCTTGGATGTAGTTATTTTCAAAAAGCCATCCGGTGCATCAGTCAGCCTGTCCTCAACTATTCTGCTTATCCTGAGTAATCTGTCTCTTTCCCTTTTTAACAATTCTTCAAGGCTGTTCATATAACGTTATTCTCCTTTGTATTCCTTTATCTTTCGGTGTTATCCTATCTTTTTTACAATGATTGCATTTTGGGACAGGGTTATCTTCTGCCTTTTCCCTGTCTATTTTCCGTTGTCTGCATTTTTAGACAGGGATATCCCCTGTTTTTTCACTGTCTATTTTTCGCTACCTGCATTTTTAGACAGAGACATACCCTGTTTTTTCACTGTCCATTTTTCGCTACCTGCATTTTTAGACAGGGACATACCCTGTTTTTTCACTGTCCATTTTTCGCTACCTGCATTTTTGGACAGGGACATACCCTGTTTTTTCACTGTCCATTCTTCGCTACCTGCATTTTTAGACAGGGACATACCCTGTTTTTCACTGTCCATTCTTCGCTACCTGCATTTTTAGACAGGGGGTTCTAATTTCATTCCATCCATTCAATAGTTCAATTTCAGTTATATATGAGATTTGTAGCAAGAAATAAAAGAATCACCGGGCTGTTTACTTTATGCCAGCTCCGGTGATCATAGATTATTTAGATACTATCAGAAGCGTACCTGCTTCTCTACCATTCTTACAAATTCAGTATTGTTTCTTGTCTTTGAGAAGAGGTTGATGCACTGATCTACAGCGTCATCGGCCTTCATGCCGTTAAAGCCTTTTCTGAGGTTATTGATGGCTGCAAGTTCTTCTCTGTCAAGAAGCAGATCTTCTCTTCTGGTGCTTGACTTCGCAATATTGATCGCAGGGAAAATTCTCTTTTCCTGAAGTTTTCTGTCAAGAACCATTTCCATGTTACCTGTACCCTTGAATTCCTCGTAGATAACATCGTCCATCTTGGAACCTGTCTCTATAAGTGCAGTTGCAAGGATTGTAAGGCTTCCGCCCTCTCTCATATTTCTAGCCGCACCGAAGAATCTCTTGGGCATATGAAGAGCTGCGGGGTCGAGACCACCTGAAAGTGTTCTTCCCGAAGGAGGAACTACAATGTTATATGCTCTTGTAAGTCTTGTTATTGAATCAAGAAGGATAACTACATCCTTTCCATGCTCGACAAGTCTCTTTGCACGCTCCATTACCATCTCGGCAACTCTCTTATGGTGCTCGGGAAGCTCATCAAATGTGGAATAGATAACTTCTGCGTTAGGTCCCTCGATAGATTCCTTGATATCTGTAACTTCCTCAGGTCTTTCATCAATAAGAAGGATGATAAGATGAATCTCAGGATTGTTCTTAAGAACAGACTTTGCAACTTCTTTAAGAAGCGTTGTCTTACCTGCCTTCGGAGGAGATACGATCATTCCTCTCTGTCCCTTACCGATGGGGCTGATAAGATCCATGATCCTCATTGCAACGCTGGCTCCCGGCTGTTCAAGTCTTATTCTTGAATTAGGGAAAATAGGTGTCATATTTTCAAAATTCCATCTTCCCATTGCCACTTCGGGCTTATATCCGTTTACTGTATCAAGACGAAGAAGAGCTGCAAACTTATCAGTCTCTTTCTTGGCTCTGCATGTTCCCTTAAGGATATCTCCGGTCTTAAGATTAAACTTCCTGATAAGGCTCGGCGCTACATATACGTCATTCTCACCCGGAAGATAATTCTCACATCTGATAAATCCGTAGCCATCCTGCATGATCTCAAGGATACCATCGGCAGTATCGCCGTCAAGCACCTCGTTCTCAGCCTCTTCTCTGGCTGCAGGCTCAGCTTTTTTATCTGCCTTCTTTTCAGCCTTCTCTTCGGCATTGTCATTCTTATGACCAAACTCTTCCTTCTGAGATCTGACCACTATATTTTTTCTGCGAGGCTTTGAAACAGTCTCAGCTGTCTCTTCCGGTTCACTCACAGTCGTATTCTTCTCTTTTTCGTCAAGTTCGCACATAAGATCGATGATCTCCGACTTTTTCATAGCCGTTGCACCCTTGATTCCTCTTTTCTTAGCAATATCTCTAAGGTCATTAAGTTTCAATGTTTCATATTTTTCTCTCAAATTTAAACTCCTATCCTCTGCGCACTCAATCGCAAGACAAAAACTATAAAGGTTAAAATAATTAAGTGGGATAAACAAACGAATGCGTAACATTACGCGTTTGCTTACGGAATATTTCGTTTTCGATATATTAGTACCATACACCATATTTTTGAGTAATGCAAGAAAAAAATAGGGGAAACGCAATAAGCATTTCCCCTATTTTTTCAATTAATTAAAGTTTCCGTAAAGGATCTTGGCAAGCTCTGAGTTCTTATCAAGAATAAGTGTCTTATTGTCGCCCACAAGTGATTTCTTGATGGCATCAAGACCTCTTATGTAGCTGTAGAACTCTGACTTTTCTGTTGTATCATATGCATTGGAAAGTGTAGACATATATGCCGACTCACCTTCCGCCTCAAGTACAGCCGCATCTTTCTCGGCATTGGCTTTTACAATTGCAACTTCCTTGTCTGTTTCGTTATGAATCTTCTGAGCTTCGGCATCACCCTGAGCTGTGTAGGATGCTGCGATATTATTTCTCTCAGAGATCATTCTCTCATAAACAGCCTGCTTGTTGTCGTCGGGAAGATCCAAAGCTTTGATCTGAGCCTGTACGACTTCAATTCCGTATCCTGTCATATCGGAATTTGCTTCATCCGAGATGAGCTTTGTAAGCTGCTCTCCTCTTGCCTCGATAACTTCGTCCTGAGTCATTGAAGAAATGGCATTCTTTGTCGCATTGTACACAGATGCCTCAATTCTCTCTTCGGCTCTTGCATCTATCGCATTAAGAGTCTGGATGTACTTTACGGGATCTACAACCTTCCATATTACGTAAGTATCGGCTATCATGGATTTTTTATCCTTAGTGATAACGTCGGACTTAGGAATATCGTAAAGCACAATCTGTGCGCTTATCGACTGTATATCATCAATGAAAGGTGTCTTGAAATAAAGTCCCGGCTCTTTTGCAAGGCTGATGATCTTACCGAATCTCCTTACAGCAATGTACTCTTTCTGGTGAACCACATAAGTTGCGGACAATCCAAGAAAAGCAATTACACAAACAATTACAGCGATTATTATTCCGAAAATCTTACCCTTTTTATTAGTTGTCTCCATCTTTTGCCCCTCCTTCAACAGAATTAAAGCTTTCCAGAGGAAGCATTTCCTGAGTCTTTCCGTCTGTGATAATGACTTTAAGCTCGGGAAGAATATCTTCCATTGCCTCGTAGAACAGTCTCTTCTTGGTTATGTACGGCTGAAGCTTGTACTGCTCATACATCTCGTTAAATCTTGCAACCTGTCCTTCGGCTTCCGCAATTCTTGATTCTTTCTTGGCTACCGCATCCTGAACGATCTTATCAGCTGTAGCTTCTGCCTTGGGAAGCTCTTCGCTCTGATACTTCTTGGCATTGTTTATAGCTGTCTCTTTGCCCTGCTTGGCTGTTTCAACAGACTTAAACGCCTGAACGATCTCTTCCGTAGGCGGCTCTGCGTCCTGAACAGAAAGGTTTACGACCATAAGTCCTATATCCTTATTTGTCAGCTCACCCTGAAGTTTTTCTTTTACTTCTGCCTGAATCTGTCCCTTTGCGGTTGTGATAACATCATCAACAGGATAATTTACAACCGTATTTCTTATGCATGACAGCGCCATATTCTTCATTACAACTTCCGGATTCTCGCAGTTATAATATGCCGCTACGGGATCGCTTACCTTGTATTCAAGATAGAAGTCGATGTCAACAAAGTTAAAATCTGAAGTAATCATGATTCCTTCATCTTCAACTGTAATATTCTGTCCGTCCTGTATGGTGTAGCCGATTCCCACACCGTGAGTGGTCATATCAACGTGATGAACACTCTGAATAAAAGGAACCTTAAAGTAAAGACCTGCGGTGTCAACTCTGACAACCTTACCGAACATTGTAAGGATTGCCTGCTCCTGCTCCTTTACGGAATAGAAGCTTCCCGTTACCGTAAGCAGTATAAAAATCGCTACAATGCCTACGAGTATGAGCTTGGGATCAAATTTTCTTTTTTTCTTGACCATCATTTTCTCCATTCTCATCAAAGAATAATCTATGACATAAACAGGCACCGTCACAAAACATTGGCGGTGCCCGAAGTCATTAAATATTATGTCGTCACTGGAAGTTGGTAATAAGGGCTATTATCCTAAGTACAAATAAGCAAAATACAATCCACATAACAGGGCTTACATCCTTGGCCTTCTTAACGATGACCTTGAGGATTACCCATGCAAGAACCGCAAACATGATACCTGTTGCGATCGAATATGAAAGAGGCATCATAACAACGGCAAGATAAGCACCTACCGAATCAGCTATGTCTCCGTCAAACTTAACCTTGGTAACACTCATAAGCATAAGCATTCCGACATAGATAAGTGCGGGAGCTGTCGCAAATGAAGGAATAGCAAGGAACAAAGGACTGAGTACGATTGAAACAAGGAACATAACACCTGTTGTAAGTGCCGTAAGCCCTGTTCTTCCGCCTGCAGCAACACCTGCGCTTGACTCAACGAAACTTGTGATCGTTGATGTACCGAGAACGGCACCTGCTGTTGTTCCAACGGCATCTGCAAGGAATACCTGTCCGACTCTCGGAAGATTGCCGTCCTTATCAAGAAGGCCCGCCTTATCGGCAACGCCTACCACAGTTCCGACCGTATCAAAAAGATCTACATACAGGAAGCTGAACGTAATTGCAAGGAACTGAATGAAATGAGATGCGGCCCAGCCGAAATTGAGCTTGAACGCTGTCTCTGAAATCGCTCCTAGCTGAAGTCCCTGTGAGAAATCGGGGAAAAGATTTCCCGCGGTATAAATACCTGCTGCCTGAAGAATCATACCGATTATCCATGTTCCGATGATTCCGATAAGAACGCCGCCCGTTACTTTGTAATGAACAAGTGCAGCGATAAGGATGAGTCCGACAAGCGCAAGCACCATGTCAAGGTCGCTGAAGCTTCCGAGTCCAACAACCGTAGCCTCATTTGCCACAATAATATGAGCGTTCTGCATTCCTATAAATGCAATGAAAAGTCCGATTCCTGCAGAAATACCGAACTTAAGATTCTGAGGAATACTATTTATGATCTGTTCACGGAATTTGAAAAAAGAAAGCAAAATAAACAAAAGACCTTCTACAAATACCGCCGTAAGTGCGATTGTAAAAGGATTCTCTTCGGATGCCAGTTCCGAAAGACAAACCGTATATGCAAAATATGCATTAAGTCCGAGTCCCGCGGAAAGTCCGATAGGATAATTTGCCAAAAAAGCCATGATAAATGTTGCGATTGCCGATGCAATCGCCGTAGCGACAAATACACCGTTGGCATTCATTACCGTTCCCAGAATATTGGGATTTACGGCAAGGATGTATGCCATAGTAAGAAACGTCGTGATACCTGCAAGAATTTCTCTTTTTACCGTAGTATCATGTTCTTTAAGTTTGAATAACTTCTCCAACATACTTTTACTTCTCCTTTGCATCATAATGACTATAAAAACTGATAGAATCAGCTTTTTTCATAAAGCGCATTATCTGTAATAAAGTCGTGCAAGTGTATAGACGGTCTCATATCCGGTGTTATAAAACTCAAAGAGAAAATGTGCCATTACCGAAACGTATATATTCTTTGTAATAAGATAGACGATCGTAACAGGAAGCGCCATTATAACAAATGTCGATATTCCTACCGGACCATGTGCCATTGTTACGGCGCAAAGCATAAGGCTTACGATTGTCAAAAGTACAGTTTTTTTCTTACTGTCAAATAAAATAATCGCTTGTCTGTAAAAAAGCCCTTCTGCAAAAGGCTTAATGATCATACACATAAGGCAATTAAAAAGAAGCGGAGCAAGTTCATTTCTGATGGGTATATGAACTATACTGTCGTAATATTCGGTATACAAGCTGCCGATGATCAGTTCCTGGAGTCTGTATGCCAGAAGCATCGCAGCAACGGTTACCGTTACCGGGATCCAAAATGCTTTAACGTCGTTAAAATTACTGCGCAGTTCCCTGAATGAGAACTGTTTATTTATGAAGTAAAAGTAAGCAACCAGTCCAACGTAAAAAACAAAGAAAAAATAAAATGACTGTTTTTCCCAAATAATTGTTGAGATAATCAAGACAAGTTCCCAAATAAACGGTATGTATAAGCGTTTCACAGCTTTGCTCCTTTGAATGTACAATCAAGCTATATTATAAATATTCCGTATACTTAGGTCAATTTATTTTTTCCGCCACGATTATACAGTTGGAACAGGGATATTCCGTCTCATCTCCGTTCTCATCAAGAAGGTCGAGATATCTTTCAAGATTATCGGGATAGCCGGGTTCCAAAAGCTCTTTTGCCACGATGATCTTGGCTCCCAATTCTTCGAAGAAGCTCTTGTACTCATCCAGCGTGAAATATCCGAACTGCTCCTGAACTTCATGCGCATAGCTCTCCGTTCCCCATGTATAGGTGAAAAGAAATTCTCTTATGAAGTTTATGTCTCCCGAAACAGTCACCGTCTTATCATCAATCGAAAGAACTTTTTTATCCTCGGGAATATCTTTTAGCCCCTTGAAATCCTTGACATAATTCTTAAAGAAATCAAGTCCTGCCGCAGTCTTGAATCTTATCTTTCTTACCGCATTTCCCTTAGTCTTTACACCGTCGCGGATAACGATCCTTCCGCCTTTTCCAAGGCTGTCATAGGCATTTTGAAGTGCGTGTTTTACACTTTCGATATCGAATCTGCCGTTTTCACCTTCCGTATATGAATAGATTTCATGGAGAATCGAGGAAAAGATAATGCTTCCTACCTCTTTTTCCATGGTACCGTCGACAAAATTGTGGACCATAACGTTCCAGTTATGTCCTTCGCGATGTTTCTTCTGATTAAGAGTTTCTATGACATTTGTTGAAATGTCGGTTCCTATCACCTGCTTATCGGGGAACGTGCTCTCAAGCTTATCAAGAAGGATTCCTCCGCCGGAACCAACGTCAACAACGCTCTCTCCCGAAACATAATCTATGATGCCGTCCTTGGTACTCAAAGTGACATCATTCATGGTGCTGAGATACTTATCCTCGTTGTTAAGCCTGTCAAACGCATCTCTTCTGAATCCGAACATATCGTAGAGAACGATTATGCTCTTTTCAAATGTAAGAAGTCCGCTTCTTTCGGCTTCCACGCAGAACTCAATAAGTTTTTCGCAGACCTTGGAGAAATTAAAATCAACGAAAGCGCTCTTATTCTCTACCTTTACCTCAATGTCGACATTCTGCACCGACGCATCGAGAAGGTATTTCTCGATAATGCGCTTTTTATATACATTTACATGTTTCTTTTCCTCATAATCATAGTAAAGATTGTCGGAAAGAGGTTTAAAGTTAAGGCGCTTGACCTCTTTTCCCAATGCCTTTACAGACCTTAATATATTGGTGAGGATTGCCCTTATCTGGCCCATATCAAAGCTTGAGAGTGCGGCTTCAAAGTACCAGAGCTCAAACTTTGGAAAGATTTCTTTTTCAAAAAAAGAAACATCACTATCAAAAAACTCCATCTCAGAGGGGCAAAGTCTCTGTAATCTGTACTGCGCAGAAAACTCTTTAAGTTCACCTGCAACAATATCGCGGATCATAGATTCAACGCTCACTTTGTTTTCTTTCCAGATATTCTCGGAAACCGCTCTCATAACACACTCATTAAGTGCAAACAAGATTCTTTGCAGATCAATACCTTCGACATCACGATAAGCCAAAAGTTCTTTATTTTCAGAAACAGAGATCTCACCACGAATACACTGACCAATTACTCCGTGAGTCTTGATCAGTGTATAAATGAATCCTTCATCGCCCGTCTCATCTCTGTAGATATATGCTGATGCTATATTATGTATATCTAAAGGGTAGCCTTTTTCGCGCCACTTGCTTCGCTCTCTGGAAAGTCCGCCTTTTGCTACCTCCGACCATTTAAGTGTTGTTGCTATAATTTCTTTTTCTTCTTTGGAAAGTGCGTCACGCTTTGATATTTCTTCGAGAATATCAAGAGTCCTCATTACATACATCAAAGTCTCCTTTCCGGATAAACTTCCGATACTCTCAAGTCGCTCTGCGTTGACATAGACATTATCCGTCTCAGTCAGAAACTTAAGCCACTTGCCATCCCCGAGCACTCCTTCCCTGATATTTCCGTCACAGTCAAAATACTTATCAAAGCTGATTCCCATATAAACTCCTAACCGGTCACGAGCCTTCCGATTCGGTCCGAGACACCTATTGTAATTTCCATTCCCGCGTTGAAATCAATAGTGTCATCGATAACGCCGTCAGAGAAAACAACTCCGTTTTCACTCATGTTTGACGTGATCACCAGCTTCTCATTGTCCAATATCTTCCCGAATACTATATCCGCCTGTGTAAATTTACTAGGATACGGCTCTCTTACCTGGAAGATCAGCTGTCTTGCTCCCCAGTCCGCGTGAAGTTCGGTAACGTAATTAAGCCCGAATGCTTTGGCTATTCCCACAAACTCCGCCATGATCGACTTGTGCCAACCTGTCATTCCAAAGCCTGTGGAAATGATTATTCCCGATGATGATTGATTTTCAACCCGGTTACGATAGTTAATGTTATATCTTGCTGAGGTATGATTAGATACTCCGATAAAGAAATCATTTACCGCATATAATACCTGACCATCCTTAGTCTCCACTTTTCCCATTGTAACATTTTTTGTATCAAATGTGCCATTAATCACCTTCGGAAGAACTTTTCCTATTTCTCCGATCTCAAAGGGTAAAAGAACTCCGTCCCACCTTGCGGGATCGGGATTTACGCCGATCAGAGGCTGCCCGTCCAGATACTTCATGGCATTTGCGACAAGCCCGTCCTGACCGACCGCTATCACGATGTCATCTTTTCCAAAGATCATGTTGGGAAGATACTCTCTGTCGATCTCCTGAAGTCTTGCACAGGGGCGAATCAGGTTTCTGATATTTTCAAGAGCCGCATTATAGGTCTTGTCTTCTCTCTCGTAGTCGGAGAAATCGGCTCCAAGGTGCTCGATGTAAAACCTTGCCTGCTCTACTGTGTTATATCTTCTCTTAAGTTCTTCATATCTTGTGCGGCGTTTTATCAAAACAACCTTATTCATTCCCCTGTCCATAACAGCCTCCAAATGTTTTCATCATTTTTTATCAGTTTTTCTGAGCCAGTCCGTTTGTTATTGTCTGTAAAAGATCCGGTGTGAGATTGAGCGCTCCAATCTTATCAGCGTTCTCACCGATGTTCATGAATGCTTTTGCCATGAGTGTGCTCGGATCTGTCTGTGCCATTGCGCAAGCCTCTACAAGAGCTACATTCAGGTTGTTGTATGCATCTACAAGAGCCTTCAATGCATATGCCTGCTGGTCTGCCTTTATTCTCTCATTTTCTGCTTCCAAAGCTGTGTACTCACTGTTCTTCTTTTCAAGTTCAATCTTTCCGAGCATCTCGTTATTTTCAAGTTCGAGTTTTCCGAGCATTTCTTTGCTCTCAATCTCAAGTTTCTTGGTCGCAGCCATCTCTTTTAACGCAAATTCTTTTTCCTGCTTCTCAGTATTCATATCAAGTTCACTTCTGAGAGCTCTCATGCGCATTTCCTGTTCTCTTTCTTCGCGTTCTTTCATCATATCAAGGTCGCAGCGCTGTACATACAGTTTCATTTCCTGCTCTTTTTCTTCCTTCTCTTTTTCCTTCTCGGCAACCTTAATCTCTGTGTTGATCTCGTTTTCCTTGATCGTGCGCTCCTGCTCTATCGCTGCATTGCGGCGCTTATATATCGCATCATCCTGCTCTTTAAGGATCTGCTCACGGGCTGCTGCCTCGAGAGCCTTTCTTGTCTCTGTCTTTGGGTTGATGCCAAGAATATTGATAGCTACAATGCTGACTCCAAGCTTTTCTATCGCTTCATCATTTGTAAGCGCATCCTGTATTGTCTGGGCCATCTCATCCGCAAGTCTTATGATCGTCCTTACATCCTTCCTGCTGACTTCACGAATGACTATTGCCTTAATTATGTTATTTATTCTTTTTTCCAAAAGAGCCATCTGCTCAGCAATTTTCTGCTCAGTAGAAACATTCGTCTGATATGCGAAATCAAGCATCTTGGAAGCCTTGCTGTAATCAGTGATCATGTATGTCGTAACACCCTGAACGCATACGCTCTGGTAATCGCTTGTGACCACATCATCAAATGCAAACGCTCCGTCAAATGCGGTTGATGGGGCTACCATGATGCTGGTTGTAAGGTTGTTGTAAAACACCGACAATCCCAAGCCTTCTTTGATCACCTTTCCGTTCTTGATAACCATTACATAATCGTTTGGCTTAAATTTTCTGAGTTTCATAATACTTCTCCTCCTTGCTTTAGGGATTTGTGTTTGTTGTGCTTTTGTATTAGTAGTTATTTACTACTTTTATCCTTAAACATATATTAGTAGCATTTTGCTACTTTGTCAACATAAAAAATAAAAAGTATGAAACCGCCGTTATATTCGACAATTTCATACTTCTTTCTACTTTCTCGCCAATAGCTTACCCTATGTACCTGTACTCAGCAGACATTTTGTTGCTGCAAACAGACTTCATCTTCGCGCCTGTAGCTTCGACCTTTGGCGCGATCATAGCGCGGAAGTTTGTCTTGTAAAGTTTCTTACCGAGCACAAGTTCATAGAGTGCCTGAAGATCCGGCAACGTAAACTTCTCTCCTATCATATTGAAAGAAAGATCTGTATGCTCAAATTCTGCTTTGAGTTTGAGAATCGATTCTATGATTATCTCGATATGATCAAACGCAAGCTCTTCCTTACTTGCAGGCTTGGAAACCCAGTTCTCATAATATATCCTGCCGTTCTTAAAGCGCTTGTTTTCGATAGAATACCTGATCTCGATGTTCCTCTCGGCATTGATAAAACTTATACTCTCCGCGTCGATTACAAGATCAAACCACGCCGCGTCCTGCACGCCGCCGTCACTGTCATAATCGCCGGCGCAAGTTACTCCGTGCAGCACATCATCGCTTGTATCGGAAACCAGAGCAAGATATGCGATAGTCATAACCCAGGTTCTTGGATCTCTCGCAGGATTGGTAAAAGTATATATCTGATCAAGGTACACCCCTTCAAGCCCTGTCTCCTGAGAAAGCTTCCTCTCTGCTGCCTGATAAGCAGTCTCATCCTTACGAACAAAGCCTCCCGGAAGAGCCCACTGCTCCAGATACGGATGCTCATCTCTTTTCACCAAAAGAATCTTCAAAGTCCTCAGATCCGCACTTGTTCCAAGCACCAGAATATCCGCAGTCACAGACGGTCTCTCATAATCTCCCGCCTTATAGTCCTTAAGAAACTCTTTTTCAGTTAATCCATTCTTGTCTTTCTTCTGTGTCATGTGCGCTCCCTTGCACGTATATTCTTAAATATCTTGATACGAATTGCTGTTATTTCTCAGAAAACCTCATGGTTCTGCAAACAACTATATTTTATCACCTGTCATGCTCGCAATAAACAGCGAATTCAAGCATACCTTTTCATATCGCCGCGCGCATGCTAAAATGTGGTGTTGCAAAAAGTAGTTTTTTGGAGACAGATCATGATTTTATCAGTACATAATATAAATAAGAGCTTTGACGGAAAGGACATCTTAAGAGATGCTTCTTTTCATATTGAAAATAATGAGAAGGCTGCCATCGTCGGGATCAACGGCGCCGGAAAGACAACCCTTCTTAAGATAATTATCGGACAACTTGCGGCAGACAGCGGTGACGTAACATTTTCCAAGGATGTCACATGGGGCTATCTTGCGCAGAACCAGAACGTTCAGACCGAGAATACCATATTTGAAGAACTCATGGAGGTCAAAAAACACGTCATCGAGCTCGAGGAAAACCTTCGAGCCGCCGAGGAAGAAATGAAGCACGTTACAGGCGACGAACTGACACGCCTCATGGACAGATACACTTTCATGAACGAGCAGTTCCAGAGAATGTCGGGCTATTCATGGCAAAGCGAAGTTACAGGCGTTGCAAGAGGACTCGGTTTTTCGGAAGATGAACTTGATAAGAAGATTTCTACCCTCTCGGGCGGACAAAAGACAAGAGTTGCTCTGGGTAAGCTCCTTCTCAGCTCCCCCGATCTTATCATCCTCGACGAGCCCACGAACCACCTTGATATGAATTCAATAAGATGGCTTGAGAACTATCTTCTTAACTACAAGGGCGCTGTACTTATCGTCTCCCACGACAGATATTTCCTTGATAAGATCGTAGGAAAAGTCATAGAAGTTGAGAACACGCTCGTTTCAAGCTTTGTAGGTAACTACAGCGCTTACTCCGTCAAGAAAGAACAAAAAAGACTTGCGCAATGGAGTGCGTACATGAAACAGCAGCAAGAGATCAAGCATCAGGAAGAAGTAATCGCCAAGTTAAAATCTTTTAACCGCGAGAAATCCATAAAGCGCGCAGAGAGCCGCGAAAAGATGCTGGAAAAGACGGTTCGCATCGATAAACCCGCAACTATCGACGACAGCATGAAAATCTCACTTAAGCCCTCATGCGAAAGCGGAAAAGATGTACTTGAAGCCGACAATCTTTCAAAGTCATTCGGAAGTCAGGAGCTCTTTTCAAATATCAGCTTTGAGATAAAAAAGGGCGAACATGTTGCGATCATCGGCGACAACGGAACGGGTAAGACCACTCTTCTTAAGATGATAAACGGACTTGAGAGCATAGACAGCGGTAAGATTACGCTCGGAACCAAGGTTGAGATAGGCTACTACGATCAGGAGCACCACGTGCTTAACGATAACAAGACTTTGTTTGACGAACTTCAGGATGCATATCCTTCTCTTAACAATACAGAGATCAGGAATACTCTCGCAGCATTTCTTTTTACCGGCGATGATGTATTTAAGCGTATCGGCGACCTTTCGGGCGGCGAAAAAGGCAGAGTCAGTCTTGCAAAGCTCATGCTTTCCGACGCAAACTTCCTCATCCTCGACGAGCCTACAAACCACCTTGATATTACAAGTAAGGAAATCCTTGAATCTGCCATTTCAGGCTATGAGGGAACTGTTCTCTATGTAAGCCATGACAGATATTTCATAAATAAGACAGCGACCAGAATCCTTGACCTCACACGTAAGAGCATGGTCAATTACATCGGAAACTACGACTATTACATCGAGCATGTCGAGGAAAAGATGCAGAATACTTTCGGAACATCTGATACAGGCACAAGCTCAATCGGCGCTCCCGCAGCCTCATCTTCCGCTCCTTCAGCAGCTACGGCGCAGTCATCGGGAAGTAACGATTACAAAGCTCAAAAAGAAGCCAAGGCAAGAAGGAAAAAGATTGAGGCCGCGCTCAAAAAGTGTGAAGAAGACATCGCAAAGCTTGAATCAAGAGACAATGAGATCACCGAGCTCATCTCCGATCCCGCTGTCGGATCCGACCTCGCAAAACTCAGAAAGCTCACAGACGAGCAGACCGATATACAAGAAAAGCTCTCCGCACTCTATGACGAATGGGAAGAGCTCTCATCTGAGGAAATCTAAAAAATAAACATAACAAAACTGCTCCAAGGCTATGCCAAGGAGCAGTTCTATTTTTAAACACGCTCATTCGCCGGAACCATATACCACTGAATATCTTCCAAAATTTTCCACTGTACAATCCGGAACTCCGTCAATAGCCTCAAGCTCTGAATCACTAAGTATAAGTACAACATCTTTACCGACATAATTTGCATAATCTTCGGGAAGTCCGAATCTGAAATTCCCGAAACTTTCAGCAACTCTAAATTCATCCGTTTCATCTTTGTATACTACGGTATCTGCAAATTTGACGGGATCGTAGTCGGTATAATAAAGAGCAAGAACAAACGGCGCGGAAAGGTTCTCGTAGGTTGAATAGATCTCTTTTTCATCCCCCGCGATCTCATAGGCACGCTTTGCCGCTTCGCCGTATCCGGGCATAAATATATTCTTGGCTATTTCATTAAATCCTACAAAATAATCTTTTACAAATAATACCGCGGCAAATAATATCACCGCCATCACAGCATAGGCAAAGGTGTTCTTCCTATCCCATATAAAAGAAACTCCCTTTACAAGAAAATATATGAGCGGAAGGAATATCATTACCATCCTGCTTACATCAGATCTGATTCCGATTGCCAGTAGCACACATGAGATCAAAAGCGTCACAAACACCGCATCCATAGCAAGTCTCTTATCTTCATCAGTCACGCTTCCAATCTTACTTGTATCTTCCGCACTTTCTTTATTTGCAGAAGCTATATTTTCAGAAGTCTTATTTACAATATCTTTTTTGCCCAAAAAAACTCCGAGAAAAATTCCAAGAAAAGTTATAGGGAACGTAAATTCAAACAACGTCGCATATCCCGGAATAAAATGACACAGCATTTCATCGTTGTCGCCTATTGTAAGTGTAATAAGGAGCTGTCTTATATTTTCATAAAGTGCAGCGGGAAGCGTTGAATCAAATCTAAGAAATACCTCGCCCGACCTCGACGCCGTGAACTTATTAAACGAAAAGCTGTCCGTCACTATCTCGGGAAGTCCGAGGTAATTTACCGCATAGAAAACAAGGAGCGGTGCAAAAACAATGACAAACGTTAGCACAGCCATAACAAGCTGCTTTATACTTATAATCTTTTTCCTCAGGCAATAAATGCTGATAAGAAGCAAATGAACGGGAACCACTATCGTCGCAGAGCCGTAGCTGTACATACATACCGCATATGATGCGGCGCTAAGGCAGTAAATATAGGTCTTTCCGGTCTTTATCCCGAGTATAAAAAGATATACGGAAAGCCCGAGCGTAAACGGCATTATATTACTGTCAAGGCTCCATCTCGAAAGTATGATATGCCATGGACATATCGCAAGAAAAGCCGCTCCGAAAAGAGATTTTTTATAAGATAATGTTATTTCTTTTAATATCAGATAAAAAATATAGACCGTCGCGATGCCAAGAATTGCCGGAAGGAGTCTGAGTTTAACCACACCTGTTCCGAACAATTTGATCGTAAGGACGTTTATATAGATCATAAGCGGGCTTCCGCCGCCGCATCCCCACGTTATGGGATAAATCGGGTATGGAAATCCGTTTCTGTCAACTCCGTATTTGGCTATCGCAAAGGCATCATAGCCAAGAGAAGCCTCATCCTGCTGAAGCCCCGCAGGCACGCTTCCAAGGCCTATAAGGCGCACTGCTGCCGCAATAAGCATTATCACAAGCAAGATCACGCGCGCTGCATTTGCTGAAATCTCCGCCGCCTTTTTATCCTTATCAAGATCCGCATTCTTACCCTTTTTGTAAATAAGAACGGCTGCTGCGCCTATAAAAGCGCAGGCAGCCGTAGCTATATAATTGTAATAATCAATTATTCTCATATTCGATTTCCCATACCGATCATTTTATGATTATCTTGCAAACATAGCAGCATTCCAGTCAGCGATTCCGGCATTTGCGGCAGCTCTTTGGATATAAGCTCCGGCATTGGGACTGCTCATCTGCTGATAGAACTCAAAAGCAAGTTTCCTTGATCCGTCCTGACCTGTAAGACCTACAGAAAGTCCGTCGGCAACCTCAACAGGGTAATCCGTCTGTCTGTTAAAGACGATCATATTTATATATCGGTTCGTCATAGCTCTCTGATATGCATAGACAATAGCCGATGCCTGTTCTTCCTGTCCCTGAGTGGATGAATATCCGACTTCGGTAAGAAGAATAGGTCTTACCGCACCCTTGGTGTTACGCATCGCAGGCTGGCACATATAATCCGTAAGCTGCTCGATGTTCTGCATGGAAAGATAAGGTGTATCGATATCATGTCTTACCATAGCAGCTGCAGCTTCGTTCTTAGGTGACCAGAACGCCGTCCAAACCATAGGATAATTGTAAGGGTGCTCAGCAAGCGCCCAATCGAAATTACCCTGCGCAACGATGCACGCATTCATCGCCTCCAAAAGACTTCTTGCCGAGAAATATGAAGGTGTATTCCTATAAGTCCAGTTATGATCAAAGCTTGCGCAAACATGTGCATTTGCATTTTTACTTTTTATTGCATTGTAGCACACTCTGAGCTCATCGGCATAGAGCTGTGCATACAACATTTCATCGGAAACATTCGCAATATTCCATTCGTTCTTGGCATTTACTTCATTTCCTATAACCCAGTTATCAACCTGACCAAATCCGTTCTGGCCGTTATATCTGTATGCAAGATATGTGACTACGGCTTCAAGATTCTCAAGTCCCACATCCTCTGATGTGTTCATCATGTAATAGCGTGAGTGCGCACCTCTTGAATAAGGTGAGATCATGAACTCTTCCCCCGGAACATAAGGGTTCAAAAGAACTATCGTAACACCCATTCCCTGCTGTGTACATGTTCTTACGGCATGGTCGTACTGACTCAAATATGATGAATCATAGTTGTAAGTCTTTCCGTTATATTCAAAAACAACGCCCCCGTTACCGCCTATGATATCCTCAAGGTTGATATTATACGCAGCCTGCTGAACACCGAGCTGAGTAGCCTCTGTATTTCCGTTACCGATCTTCGCTCCGTCAAGGATAAGACCTTTTTTTCCGTTATTTTTTCTCTTCGGAGACGATTGTGCAAGAGCCTCCGGATTGGTTATATAGCGGGTTCCCGAAACAGGCACAAACACGCCTCCCGAAAGCACCGCAACCTGAAACTTGTCGTACAACTTACACTTAGTAGTTTTATAATCAAGCGGAAAAGAGAATGTAACCGCCGAGTTCATAGGAACCGACGCCACAGGTGCTCCCGCAGGTTCGTTCTGATATACTTTCTCTGCGAAAAGATATAACATACCGTTATCGCTCTGAGGCATAGCAGAAACAGATGCGGTAACAGTTACCTTCTCTCCGTCATTTGTTATACTTGCCGATGTGATTGCTACAGATCCGTTGCCCTCTGCCCTTGCCTGGAGCGCAACAAAAGAAAAGACGCTTAGTGCCGTAAATGCAGAAAGCGCAATACGTGTTAGTGCTAAATAGATTTTGTTTGTCATCAGTATCCCCTCATAATTAATATTTTGATAAACAATAATACTATATTAAGCTAAAACCCTTGCACTTATCAACGTATTTTTACTAAATTTAGTTATTTTTAATAGTCCACCTTCATAAGGCACAATCCAAGCGGAGGTGCTGTAGGCCCTGCCATCTGCCTGTTATGGGACTCAAGTATTTCTTTTACATCACCGGGTGCTATATTACCGTATCCGACTTCAAGTAACGTCCCCGTAAGAATCCTTACCATGTTCTGTAAAAATCCGTTTCCGTGAAAATAGAATCTGATATAGCTTCCGCTTTCTTCTATCTTGATGGAATCAACGCATCTGACCGTGGATTTCTTCATTTTATTATTTCCGCAAAAGCTCTTGAAATCATGTGTTCCCTCAAGAATCTTTGCTGCGCTTTGCATTTTGGCAATGTCAGGTTTCTTATCAAGTACGGTCACATATTTTCTGTCAAAAACAGGTTTAGAAGTGCCGTACCAACATGTATATCTGTATGTCTTACCAAGCGCATTATATCTTGAATGAAATCTGTCCGAGCATATCTTTACATCATTTATGCTGATATCCTCAGGGAGATATTTGTTCATATACTCCTTAATCTCATCTTCAGTCATATTTGTATCAAGCGCTATATTGGCAGTCATTGCCCTTGCATGAACTCCTGCATCCGTCCTGCCCGCCCCTATAAGGTTGAGCGTTCCTTCGGGAAGATTCACCATCTTATTAAGAACACTCTCAAGCTTACCCTGTATCGTCATGTCTTTGCCGGGTTGCCTCTCCCATCCGTGAAATCTGGTACCGTCATAACTAATCAAGAACTTGTAATTTCTGCTCATGTAATTCCGCGTGCCTCCTGTCTTTTCCATAAGATTCCCAATTTCGTCCGAAACAGTAATTTCAACGTTTGCGGTACTTCTGTCCTTCGAAGAATTATATTACAAAGCATACTGCCTGACAAATTCTTCAGCGGGAATGCAACCCGTTGATCATTCAAAAGTTATTTGACATGGCATGTAGGTTATGCTATAACATACTACGTCAGTTGTACTACGTGTGACGTAGTAACTATAGGCGTAGGAAAATTAAACACATTATCATAAAGGAGAGTTTGGAAAAATGAACAGAAAAAAAGATAGAAAAAAAATAGTCATCAGCTTGATATTTGGTTCAGCCCTTTTGTTTGCTTATCTCATAGTGGCTGATCTTGCCACTAAGCTTACGGGTAGCATTTTTGAAAATCCTCAGATAAACCAGCTTGCCACATTGGCTACGCAGGTAATTACCGGCATAATCGCATATATGTTTATGAAAAAGATGTATAATATCAAGCTCGGACCGTCTTGTAAAAACATGGTAGTAGGAATGTTCGATCACGGTGCCGCAGCCTGGATATTTATATGTTTGAATATGTATGAAGTGGCACTAAAGGGATATACTATGCCGGAACTTCCGATCACTAAAGTAATCTTCATAGTATCAATTTCTCTTTTGTATAATATCGGCATAGGATTAGCGGAAGAAATGATTTTTAGAGGAATCTTTTTCAATTCTTTCAAAAGATTTTTTGGGGATACCAATAAAGGTATTATTCTTTCTATGATTCTATCTTCAGCGATGTTTGGAGTAGTTCATGTGGTTAATTTAACAGGACATCCGGAGCTTATTGTCAGCACAATTGCCCAAATGATTTATGCCATTCTTTTTGGAGCAATGTTCTGCGTCGTATATTATAGAACCGGAAATTTGTGGCCCGGTATTATTCTTCATGGATTGATAGATTTTGTGGCTTCAGATCATGTTTTCACCGACCTTAATCCTGCAATGGTAAAAGCAGACGATACGGTATTTATGGGAATACTTTCTGTTGCAATGGTTTTTACATCATTTATTATAGCAATGGTTCAGTTCCATGTTGCATTCAAAGCTAAGAGAGTAAAGGCGCTCGAAACAAATTAAAATGAGGCTCCATAATCTCAGAAGCACTAATAGCCAATCCGTTGCTCATATCTGTAAACAGATGACAATTCCACCTTCATGGTCAAACGGCCTCCTCCTTCGAGCTGATGCTATGAATCAATGTTTTATAAAAAAGATTAAAAAGAAAGCAATCTTCCAGAAATGGGCTCCAATTGCCCAAACAGAAGATTGCTTTTTAGCTTATTAAAATTACTTTTTTTCTAAATTTCCCTGATACCACTTTTCAAATATATCATTTGCATTCTCATCTGTATTCAAAAAAATCTCATCATATTGATAATCGGCTTTAAGCTTATTATCCTTAACATCATATACAAGCTTAATTTCTGTTGGCATATCCGCTTCATATTCAGCGCAAGCCGAAATCAACCTATCCATATTATCAAATAATATTTTCATGCATGCCTTTTGCCTATCTATACTTACATCATATCCCGCCGGCAATTTACTCTTTTTATATAATTCTCCATCTACTATATAGAAATAATTACAAGTCATTGCATTTGATTCATATGACCCATAAATAAATATTTTATCTGCTTTTCCTTCCACATATTCTAAGCATATGGATACCATATCCGCTTGAATATCTGAAAAAATATGCTCAAACCCTTCTTTCATCTCCTATCTTTTATCCTACCAGCGACTGAACTTGTAATTATTCAGCTTTTTTTATTTTTTATCATAATATATGTTCGCAAATTCTTTGCATCTCTTGTCTCAGCAACCAATGTGAGTGTGCTCATATGCAAAATCACTTATCGGCTCTTTTATATCAGTATAAAACTCTATCCAGTTTCCTTTTTTGCTCCCCACATTGTTATTGATATTTTCATTTCTGCAATATCAGCTTTCAATAGAGACCTCTCTACACATAAATGTCAGCACAGAAACATCGTCATCCTCTAGCACTATCTTTACTACCCCCTCTTCAAAAGCAATATCTATAATTGAATCATAATCTATCTCATTTTCTTTTTTATCCGAATCCCAATTATAATTTGTAATATCCAAAAAACACAAAACGACATTTTTTAGTTCTGGGGTTCCTTCTTGATAGCCAGCTTGCTTCCACATACATAAATCAATATCCAATTTAACTATTCCATCAGTATAAACCAATCCATTTACGCAACTATCATTAAAATTAATTTTCTCAACCAATTCCTTAACCAGCATTTCTTATCCTTCTCCTTTAATAACAATATGCGATGCCCTTGAACCTTTACCTACAGGATTACCATTTATATCCAAATAATAGTCTATTTTTTTATTTGTACAATCAGGATTAAGTATATGATAATGATCTACTGCTTCAAATCCATATGCCCCTTCAACACCTTTATCATATCTTATTGTAATCCCTAAATTTGGATCTCTAAATTCTCTTGAAGTAGTGTTTGCCGCCATTTTGGGATTCGTAACATCATCCCATCCTTCCTCAAGCAATTCCTTAGGCGTTTTTGATTGCACATCATTTACCCAAGAACTATTGACCACTTTTCCTGTCTCTTTCGCAGTCTTTGCAACATCCTCCGCAGTATCGCCGGCCACCTTAGTAACATCACTCGTTCCATCGACAGCCTTTTCTACCTTCTTAACATTTTCCGCTTCTTCAGCAACTTTTTCAACTCTTTTAAGATTAAGTTCTTTAGTTGGCTTAAAGATATCTGTTACTTCACTGAATCCCCCGAAAAACAAATTCATAGAAAAGTTTCCGGCTACATTTTCACCCAGCAACATCCAATCGGATTTTGATAATTCTCCGTCCTTAGATAGCTCTTGATACAGTTCTCTTGTATCCAACACAAGATCCTGGATGTTCTCTTTCGCTTGTTTCGCGGCAAATCCTGCATCTTTTCCAACTTCAAACGATGCACTTAGTTCTGATGTAAAATAATATAGAATAAGAACTCCGGTTACTTCTCCTGCTTTAAATTCTTTTGAATTCTGCAATCTAGAATTCTCTATAGCCGTTTCTGTCTCTTTGGCAACATCACCTCTGAAATCTTTATATGAATTCACAAACAGATGGATATATTTATTAGTATCCGTTCCAAAGCAATGGTCAATAAGAGATGAGCCCTTCTCAATAATTAATCCTGTAGTATGCGACATAATAAAATCGGAACAATCAAGAGTAAAATCTACAAGATTATATATTGGCTTTCGTACTCCCATCATAAAGCTACCAAGCTTTGAAACCTTGTTAGCCAAAGCAGAATATTTCTTGTATATCGCCTTTTCTTCATTAGTTCTAAGTATAGGACAACCAAGTATAGGATCATACTTTAAAGAACCGAGTTCTTTTCTTACAAGCTGCTGTGCTTCTTTCACCTCCTCAGGTGACAACTTATAATTAGGAGATAGCCATTTATCAACTTTGGCATCAAGTTCCTTCTTGCTGTTAACAGCATCTTGAACCCCCATAATCCCAAGAGCAGTACCTATTTTTGCCCCAAGCATAGTAAGCTCAATAGAGTTCTTTGCAATATCAGGTTGATAAACGGTCATGCTATCAAGCAAATTAGCTGTTGTTCTCAGCTTCTTTTGCATATCCTTTTCCGCATCAAAGAACCCTGTTTTATCAACAGTATAGGAGCTCCATCTATCGAACTCTAATAGCTTGTTTATGCATTTATCAAGAAATCCGCTACCATAGCAGAAATCTTCAAATACATATATCGCACTAGCAAAATCCGGTGTTTCAAAATCTGCGAATTCGCCAAATTCATCATCGAGTTCCTGCGCCAGATGCATTACCTTTCTTCCATGATAATCCATAGATTCGGAAACTCTTTGATAATCGCTTCTCACTTTCTTTAAAACCGGCATTTTTATTCTTGCAATAGGCGATGCATCCACGGTATCTCTGAATGTATTTGCTATTTCACAATATTTCTTGTATATAGCACTCTGAAGCTCATATTTATCATCGAGAAACTTCTGATGAGCTGAAATATACAATTTCGATTTATCAGCAGTTTCTCCAACAAAAGTATCATTGCTGCAATATCTGCCATAAACAGAATACAACATCGCTGCTTTTGAATTATACGCTTCAAGAGCATGTAACAAATCATCAATGAACCTATTTGCTTTTTCAGCATCGTATTCCAAATATTCAGACATATCATTTAGAACTAACATCATTTCTTGCCGGTCTCCTTACATCCTTTCTGCGCATGATTCTGCTTCAATTTCAGCTTCAAGCTCACTTATTCTTTCTTCACATTCTCTTATCAATTCGTGTAGCCTTTCTATTGCCTTCTGAATGTTAGAAAGAAGCCTCTCTGTAGCACGTAATCCGGAAGATACTTTGCTATCTATTTCAGCCTGATATTCTTTAGCTTTCTGACTAAAATTGCCTCTCCATTCATCAGCACTACTCATATCATACGTTCTGTTTGGTTTGAGTACATCACTCTCTATAATTGCTTGTTCCTGCCTTATAGTTTCAGCTGCAGATTCAAGTTTATCAATTTTGTTCCAATATTCTGATATGCGACGTTCAAGCTCGTGTATTTCCGATCTTCTCCCCATTACTTCTTTGTTCCTCCAATATTTCCATGTACTATATTCACAGTAAGACTTTCGCTTGCAGCCTGATCAACGGCAATCATGCCGTCTCGAACTTTAAAAAGTGCATTGGGTAACGACACTGATGCAACTTTATTGTAAAAGTAATCGGTACGGTACATTTCCTCTAAGATGTTATACATTTTGCATCCACCGGTTATTCCGCAAAAAGCTTCTGCTCCAGCAAGCGGTGAATCAGTAATTGTAAGCTCCGCCGCTGCACCTCTCATATCCTCAACGATACCGGTAAATATGCCGGTATCCATAAATACTTTATTTTCTGCCATATATTTTTTATTTCCTTATATTTAATTTTTCGTAACAAATTAGTAATATTTTATCACGCACAAATATACGTCGGCAAGCACGGAAAATCATAAAGAAATAGCGATACAGCCGTATACAAGCTGCATCGCCACAATACACTTTCAGAATTTCTTATTCTTCTATCTTATAATACTCATATTTATCTTTGATTTTGTCATTTGCATAATTCCCTAAAGATTCCGCGCTAATAATCCCTTTAAACTCATCTAGTCCTACATCTTCATACGCATACAAATCCCCCTGGGCCCATCTTATCAGTAATACTGAATGATACTCATCATATCCTACTTGCCGTATTGCTTCAGAAGTACCTGAAGTATTAATCATATATACATTTTCATAATTAAATCTTTCTTCCTCATCTGTATAGCAAAAACGATCATAAGCTTCAAAATAGAATTCCAAATAAGTAGATTCAAAATCCCCGTAATCTCTATAATTTTGCCACCATAAGTCCTCAATAGGATATTTTGCTAATGCTCCAGCAGCCTCCCCAGCCATTTGTCCAAGAACAAAGGGTGAAACAATCACACTTCCCTCGTTCTCTACATAATTCTCAATAGTATCCCAATCCAAATATTCATTTATTTCATCAGATGATATCCCTTCATTTTTTCCATCCTCATATCCTTGAGAATAGGCTGATTCGTATTCATCTCCTGTACACCCTGATAACAAAGCACATAACAGAAAAAGAAATATCGTTCTTCGCATAATATTTCACTCCTTTTAAATTCAGTTTATCGATAAAATATCGACACAATATTCTTTTTATACCGTCGCTATATTATCTGAACCTTCCAGTTTTTCCTCATCTTCTTAATGTAGTATGTTACAGTTCCCTGCGCTGTTCCAAGCATTCTTTTCACAAATAACTTCATTTGCAATACCTCTATTTCCCAAATATCATAATTTAAATTGTGTACTTTCTTGAACTTATATCAGGACTTTTTGCCATCTACTAATATACTATATTTCGTTTATTTCTTTTGTAAAATTTGTATAAACACGTTTTTGTGAAGATTAGTCATTTCGTACGCTTCTTGTAAAAATTTGGGCGCACTTTGACAAAGCGTCGCCATAATGATAAACTGTCTGTCGCGGCTAAAGCCGCATATTATGTCAGTTCGAGACCTTCCTGACAATAAACAAAACTAAAGGAGAATCAAAATGAATAATCAAAAGACACTGTTTATCACTCACGCTGCAGTTATCGCAGCTCTTTATGTTGTGCTCACGCACGTTGCAAACGCACTGGGACTTGCAAATTACGCGATTCAGGTTCGTTTCTCGGAGGCACTTACCATCCTGCCTTTTTTCACACCCGCCGCAATACCGGGGCTTTTTATCGGATGTGTAATTTCCAATATAACAACGGGTTGCATGCTTCTTGATGTCATATTCGGCTCTGTTGCAACACTTCTTGGCGCGCTTGGAACTTATTTTATTTCACACGGGGTAAAAAAATATTCTTCATCCGATTTTTTCTGCACAAGCAAGTTAAGAACGTGGCTCTGCCCGCTTCCTCCGATAATCGCAAATACAATAATCGTTCCTCTCGTTCTTATTCACGTATATAAAATTGAAGGAACCCTTCCATACTTCATGCTGACGGTATTTATAGGCGAAGTAATATCTTGCTTCGTTCTTGGAATGCTCTTACTGTTTGCACTTGATAAAAGAAAAGATGCCATCTTTGGAAATAACTGAATTAAAGAAAACAACTCTCAATAATATAAAACAGCCCGCGGATTAAACATATGCAATCCGCGGGCCGTATTATTTTTTAACATTCTTTTGTTAGTATCAAAGCAATAAAGATAACAGCAACCAGTATAAGCTGAAATGTCAAATATAACATATTCTTACCCTTCGCTTTTATCGATGACGTCAAACTCAAGGATCACCTTAAAGAAATCGCCGTCTATAGTTAAATTCATTGATCCGCCCATGGCTTTTGTAAGACTGCTTGCGATAGAAAGTCCAAGTCCGTTTCCGTCCGTATATCTCGATTTATCTCCTCTGACAAATCTCTCCATAAGTTCATCGGGCGTGATATTTAACTGTTCTCTTGACGTATTTCTAAAAATAAATCTAAGCTTATCGTCTTCTTTTTTAAGATCTACGTATGCTCTGGTATCTGCCTTGGCATATTTGACAATGTTACTCATGATATTGTCAAATACCCTCCAAAGATATCTATTGTCTGCAAGAAGCATCATTTTTTCTTCGGAGCTGCTCACAACAACCTCTATCTGCTTTTCTTTTAACCGCTCCGCAAATTCTCCGATTGATTGATCGAGCAGAACCTTCGCATCCACTTCTTCCATGTTAAGATTTATATTTCCGGTTGTGATCTTAGCTGCTTCAATAATATCTTCAACAAGCTTTTTAAGTCTCAGTGACTGTCTGTTTAAAACTTCAAGATACTCATTTACTTTCTCGCTTTCTATATTTTCTTTTCCGAGAAGATCTACATAATTGATTATTGATGTAATAGGCGTCTTAATATCATGAGATACATTTGTGATAAGTTCGGTCCTCATTCTCTCGCTCTTTGTCTGCTCCGCAAGCGCAATCTCAAATCCTGATTGAATCTCATTTATCGCATTACCTGTATCCTCAAAAAACTGCGGCATTCCCGCCACGTCGACACGTGCTGTTGTATCTCCCTTTGCAAGCTTTTCCGCAGCATCTTTTATCTTCGAATAACTCCTAATTCCCCAGAATATAAATACTGCAAGGACAACTTTGTCCATAAAGACACCCAAAAATGCCACAAGAATTCCAGCATAAACGGTAATCTCATACAAAAACAACGTGATCATAAATAAAATCATCGGAACCGCAACATAGACAATCCATATCCGTTTCTTCCAATCATATCTCATCAACAGTCCTAAAATCATGCTATTCTCGCGCAATTTATGGAGTTTAATATTAACAGCCACTATAGAACAGAAAATCAGCAACATTACTATATTCAAAACTAAGTCAATTACTATAGAACAAATCCATAAAGCTGCCGATTCTTTATAGGACAATCTATCTATTATAACAGCAAATAAGAGCTCTAATATCGCTCCTCCAAACACTAACGCCTCAATCGGTATCTTATCAATAGGACCCGCCACAATTTCATCACTCTGCCTTGTATGTCCTGCTGCTTTTATGAATATTACCAAGCATACACATGCCAATATAAAAGAAATAATGCACATTATCGGAAGAAAAGGGTTAACCGCGTTTGCCATGCCAACAACTTTTTGAGCCTCTGCATAATAATCATGTACATGGCCTTCGGCAGAAAGCTTGGCTTCATTAGGAAAACAAACAAAAGTATAATTCTTGACTTCAGAATCCGGATCTGCTGTATTAATTGTTGAGAAATCACTTAAATACGCAACCGGCATTTCATAAGAAGAATCATTATTCATCGTATCCTTTAAAGTATTATGAAGCTGCGACAGATCTGCAACATAATCCCCACTAATAACACCAACACCTCTAGTTTCATCATCCGCCGTCAAATACAGATTAACTCCCGGTGCAGTCTTCGAAATCGGTTCATATTCGGTGTTATCACCCATAGAAAACTTGCCTGTGTCCCAAGCCTGTTTATAAGCTCCATCCAAATTTAGTATCTCATCTGCACTTATGTCCGAATAACTGTCACCTAATTCATACTCAATATTCAGAGGATATAATTTGTTATTTGCATACGCATACGCCCTTCCATCCAAGATATCATATCCTATGCCCTCTATGTCATAATTTACCGTTCCAATAAAATTAGCCGTTCCAATGCACCGATAGTACCTTGGAACAATCATATCTATAAAATTACATTTACCAACACTCTTAAAATGCGTATTCTTACCGATTCTATATGTTTGAATGTAACACTCTTCCTCTTTGGGCACAGAAACTCCGCTGAAATTCCGATAAAAATATATTCCATCGTCATTCAGATTGGTTTTTTCTGTCACTATCCCATCAACGATTCCAAAGTAACAATTCATCTCGTTTAGGAGGTCAGCATTGAATCCGGAATCATATTTGGAAAGAGCTATTGCAGCATAAGCCTGTGCCGCATTAGAGTATATGTGTTCTCTAAAATCATCTCCGTAATTAAATTCCGTACCATTAAATAAAAACCAGGCAATCGTGCTCATTAAAAAAAACATAGAAAAAAATATGCATGCTATTGCCAATAAAATTTTAGCTTTCTTACTGTAAAAACGTCTCATGTTTTCCTTTCCCGAGGTGTTCCCTTCTCAATCTTATATCCTCGTCCCCAGACAGCTATCAGATATCTGGGATTCGTGCTGTCGTATTCCAATTTTTCTCTCAAATGCCTGATATGAACAGCTACAGTGCTTTCGGCACCTATCATTGTTTCTTTCCAGACACTTGTATATATCTCTTTCGGAGAAAAAACTTCACCCGGGTGAGTCATCAAAAGTTTTAAAATATCATATTCCAGCGGAGTGAGCGAAACCGGGTTTCCGTCCAAAGTCACTTCTTTTGCCTTATCATTTACTTCGATACCACCGATAGTGATCATATCTGCATTTGTTACCGTTTGAGAAGTTCCTTTTGCCCCAAGCATCGTATAACGGCGGATCTGAGACTTTACTCTTGCCATAAGTTCAACCTGATTAAACGGCTTTGTGACATAGTCGTCTGCACCGACCGTCAGCCCCACAACTTTGTCCGTATCCTCACTCTTTGCAGTCAGCATGATTATCGGAACATTTGATGTTTTCCTTATCTCTGCCATAGCTTCTATTCCGTCCATTTCAGGCATCATTACATCCATAAGAATAAGATGTATGTCATCTCCGATCGGACTTTTCATTATCTCAACGGCTTCTTTTCCGTTAGAAGCAGAAACAACCTTCATTCCCTCACTTTCAAGATATATACGAAGCGCGGAAACAATGTCCCGTTCATCATCACAAATAAGAATATTGTTCATTTTCTCTCCCATATATTTTCAATGATTAATCATAGCTACATTGTATTGAAAAAGTTTTTAAGTTCCAATAGGGTAAATCTTTAAGATTTGTTTAAGACATGAAAAACTTCCCACGCCCCTGTGGCGAGCAGATGCAGTCTTTTTATGCTTTCATCGAAATTATATTGGCCCGGAGATTGGATATATGCTGCGCTAAGTTGTCTGAGCAGATGCACCTTAGAAATTCCGTCTGTTTATTCAGATTCGTTATACCCTCGGTGTTTTTCTAAAGGTCAGACCACTTTCCTTTTATGCATGCTTCGAAAACAACTTGCAGGACGCGCATATAAATTTTATAAGGTCATGGTCATACGGTGCGTAAGCACCTACAGCAAATAAAGCCACGAATCCCCGAACTCAGAATGAGCTTGGGAGTTCGTGGCTTTTTTGCTGTGGCAGTCCGCTTTGCGGACATGACCATGACCGCTGTATGTTTTCAGGCGTCCTGCTTCAGACATTTTTCTCCGCATGCAGGAAAGTGATCTATGACCTCAAGAAAAACAGACGAGGGTATAAAATGAATCTGCATAAACAGGCGAAAATTTCTTTGGTGCATTTGCGAGTTTATGAAGCGCAGCATATGTTTATCCAATCTCTCGGGACAATATAATGTTTTGAGATGATGCATTAAAAGACTGCATCTGTTCGCCACAGGGGCGCGGAAAGTTTTTTGGCAAGACACTATAGACGCACAAAAGAGGCTGTAGCACAGGATGAACGGATCATCCGGCCACAGCCTCTTGTTTTTGTAAAAATATATTTCTTTCGCGAAATGCCGATGCACACAAGCGGCATTATTTATCGAATTGGATTCCTCCCAAAATCAAAGTAACCATATCCGATGTATTTGTATCCTCTATGTCATCTCCGACAAACTTCTCGTAAACTTCCATTGAGAAGCCGCCATCCTTATAATCTCTTGTAAAAGCGGAAACGAAAGGTCCCTTGGAAGAATCTTCCGGCTCCTTATTTATAAAATAGCTCTTTACATTCTCTACATACATGAAATCTTCTCTGTCTTCAATCTGTGCTCCGCCATATTCCTTGGCAAAATCATCCGCAAGTTCTTTTCCGGACTTACCTTCTTGATACTTGAAAGTAATTGTAGCAGGTTCGCCCTTTCCGCCTGTATAAGTAAATACTACTTTGTCACTCTGTCGGTCGACCTTAAAGTAAGTGGGATCATACGGCACGCTCCATCCGTTGGGATCCTTATACACTTCTTCTTTTGCCTCAGCACCGTCTGATAACTCACCGTCTGTAGTTTCTTCCGCTACATCGGAATCTGTATCATTCTCAGTATCTGTATTTTCATCTGAAGTTACTTCCGCGTCATTGGAATCACCGCTTAACACATCGGTTACTCCCGTTTCTTCAATAACTTCCTTTGGATTACATCCCGTCAACATAGCTGTAGCCATTATTGCCACCACCATATAAGATAATACTTTTCTCACTAATTTTGCTTTCATTCTGCTATTCCTCCAATTTCTATTAATTCATCCGCATAATACTATCAGGCCATTGACATACAATAAGTGTTGTGCTATAAACTGTATTAGCATCACTAATACACATTGTACGTGAATTATTTTAGCAGGAATTGAGGAGAATGTCTATTATGAAAAAAAGAAATATAACAGCAATCATTATTGCATCATCAATTATGATGCTTTCGCTCGTAGGATGCGGTGTTACCGCCGAGTCGGATGACGGAGTTTCAGTCGGAACCGAATCAGAATCCCCCGAATCAACTGCAACCGAAACACCTGACGAAGAAGAAGATTTCAGCTCTGAGCTCGTCACCTATAAGCCAAGCAATCCTACCGCAGCAGATGCATCTTTTGAATATAACGGAAATACAGTTACTTATGCCAAAGACGATATTGAGAAAATCAAGTCCGCTTTAGGCAAGCCTGCCTTGGAAGATCAGGCTCCCAGCAGCGACGATCCAAGTGACAAATTGTATACATACGGCGAATTTCCGAACTCGGTTGACCTGACAGAAATCGGCGGAAAAGCTTCAACTATAACCATCTATGATACAAGCATTAAAACATCAAGAGGTATATCTATAGGAAGCACATACAAAGATGTTATCGCAGCATATGGTGATGCCGAGATATCCAAACTTGACGGTTCAAATGAAGTCGATTATGCCTTCGACAATTACGTATTGATATTCTTTTTCGACAACAATGAAAAAGTAAACGCTATCTTATACGGAGACGAGTAATTTTTTAGATTAGAGGAAAAAAATTATGAAGAAAAAAACCGGTTTCTTATTGATAACTTTTACAGCATTTGCACTTATGGGATGCGGCGCCGTTTCAGACAATGCTTCAAAAGACGCCTCTTCCGTGCAGCAATCTCAGACTGAAGAAAAAAACTTAGTCGATGCAGCTTTTGAATATAAAGAAAATACGTTTTCTCTTTTCGATGATCCGAATACAGTCATAGATAAATTAACTGCATGCGATACAGGTGAGAGCTCAACCTACATCCATTTGGGCAAAGAGTATTACGACGGCTACCAATCCCCCACCATGGATTATGAGATAATGAATAATTCAACGTTTATGTATGCCATATCCGATGAAAGCGTACTTACTTCAAATGGAATCAGTATAGGAAGTACACAGGATGAAGTCATTGCCGCCTATGACAATGCCGGAGAGCGAATAGGAAATTGGATTCTTTGCAATTTTAAAGATTACTATATCATCTTCTATTTTGATGATGATGATAAGGTTTATAAAATTGAATATGTAATAAATGACACCAAATAAAACTATAAAAATATAAAAAAAGAAAAGCGGAGAAAGACCATGAAAAGACACACAACAACAGCAACACTTCTCGCATCTGCAATAATGCTTGCACTTGTAGGCTGCGACGGAACATCAATGAGCGCTACAGAAGGAAGCAGCGAAATAGAAATGACCGAGGAAAACTTAAGAGAAATCGCAAAGGCAGAAATGGTAGCAGGTGAAGACGCTTCATCAACCGCTTCTTCCGAAGAGGCCGCAACTGCCGCTTCATCTGAAGCATCAGCCGCAAATGCCGCATCCTCTGAAGCATCAGACGCAGCAACTACAGCTTCATCGGCTGAAAAGGCTGCAAGCAAAACAGATATAGCCGCTACTACCGCTTCATCAGCCGACAAGACTACAAGTAAAGCAGATGCAGCTTCAACTGCCACTTCCGCAACACCTGCCCCCGCTGAGAACAAGGCTACTGCATCTTCCAACACTGCAGCCAAGAGCGACGGCAAGGATTATCAGTTTACTTATAACGGAAATGTAATATCCATAAATGATGATTTTGAAACAGTAAATAAAGCATTGGGCGGATACGTTCCCAGCGCTTCAAACATACAAAATCTGCAATCATATTATTCATACGGCAAAAATGATGCTGTAGGAATGATATGCCGAAATGATTTTGGACCCGAAACTCCTATTACGATATCCACTCGTGTGGCAGGAATGACAACTTCACGTAATATTTCGGTCGGAAGTTCCAAAGACGAACTGATTGCAGCTTACGGATCTCCAAACGGCAAACATAGCCAAGTATATGACGGAGCCACAGGCAAAGAATTGACCGAAGAAGAATATGTTGCCTATTTCGGCGACTCATTCGTCTATGACATGGGCGATATTCAGATCAGTTTCTCTGTTTCAAACGGAAAAGTCGCTTCCATCGAAATCAAGAATAATGCAAACTACAAAAAGTTCCAATGGAGTTAAAATCCAACCGGAGCTAAAAAAATGGGCTAAAGAGTCATATCTCTTTAGTCCATTTCATTTTATATTTTCAAAAACTTCCCATACCCTATGGCATGCAGATTCAGTCTTTTTGATGCATCATCTCAAAACATTGTATTGTCCCGAGAGATTGGATAAACATATGCTGCGCTTCATAAACTCGCAAATGCACCTTAGAATTTTCCGTCTGTTTATGCAGATTCATTTTATACCTTCGTCTGTTTTTCTTAAGGTCATAGACCACTTTCCTGCATGCGTAGAAAAATGTCTGAAGCAGGACGCCCGGAGACAAACATAGGTCATGGTCATGTCCGCAAAGCGGACTTCCTCAACAAATAAAAGCACGAATATTCGAACTCAGAATGGGCTCGGATATTCGTGCTTCTATTTGTTGTAGGTGCTTACGCACCGTATGACCATGACCTTATAAAATTTATATGCGCGTCCTGCAAGTT
>ODAI014113737.1_pt1 | contig 57260 bp, 45 predicted proteins | sample 1539321 | NCBI WGS metagenome assembly ODAI01 (sample SAMN02144231, study PRJEB22623) | gut metagenome | biome: sheep rumen | host: Ovis aries | place: New Zealand | reverse complement strand
CGTCCCTTGGAGGCGGTCAGAGCAATAACGACCTGCCGAAGAAGAAGGACGAGGAATGGTATTGGTGGAAGAAGAACGGATTCATCAGACAACAGAATAATAGAGGACGAAGGAGATAATCGTTTTATGAGAAGAAAATACGACAGCATGCTTCCCTCTGGCGATAGTCAGATGCAGGGAAGCCACAGTGAGACTGGGGGACGGCAGGAAAGCCCCCGTAAGCAGGAGAAGCCGCATACCATCCTGCAAGTTGTTAACAAGCTGAAGGCTCTTTTTCATAGCGGTCATAAACGTGCAAAGCTCTATGACCAGAAGGAGTTTGAGCGTGGCGTAAAGGCCGTGCTGAAAGGTAAGTTCCTTGTGAAGTCAACCAATGAGGCCATTGAAATGTTCAAAGAGCAGCAGGCACTTCTGGACAACGTTCCCCTCGATGCAATGAGGAACAACAGTAACAAGCTCCTCAATCAGGACATGGACGTCGTGCCGTTGGAAGAGATGAACCAGACTGCGGAGGATATTCTTCATCAGGTGGCCGGGAACATCTATGATTCCAGCCTCATGAAGCGTTACGTCAACGATCTGGCCAAGGCTGAGCGTGAGAAATGGCAGCTGTCTGAAATTGACAAGGCGATGGTGAATGGTGCTGAAAAGGCCTGCGAGATCATCCGCGAAAAGGCAGAGGCTCATCTCATCTGCCTGACCTCGCGCATGGAGTGGTTCCCCGTTGCCTATCATCTGGCCGACAAAGTGGCATTGGTAGTCTTTCCAATCCTTGCCTATTACACAGGCAAGTACCACCTGAACGACACCATGACGTTCCTTTGGGCAATGGCCTTTATGCCAATCTTTGTCATGTCAGCCATCTGGGGCATCAATGAATTTTGGGCGTGGTTTGAGAGGAGAAAGAAGAAACTGAAATAATGCCTATAAGAGGGTGGGTCATAGCACACCCTCTAAATCTATCACAAGTCTTCATCGTAGGTTCTACATAAGATGTGAATAAAAGGTACCACACTTATAGACCATTATACGTTAGATACTATCAGTGCCGTAGAAATGCTACATTTAGAAACGGTATCATAAAAACGCTGAAGAATGATATACGATATTTAATTCATCGTTTGATAGCAAAATACATATAATTATTAAGAAAACACGCATTTTTGTTTTTTTATTTTGTGTCCTAAATAAGGAACTGCAAAAATCTGTTCTTGATAAGATGAAGACAGAATTACAAAACATGCTAGATAGTTTGGAGAAAAAAGGGTTATAGATAGTAAAATTAGGACGGCAGTATTTCTACTACCGTCCTAAAACGAACCATGACAAGTCTTCAACGTGTACCTTGCTACTTTCATGCCAATACTCCGTGAAACTCAAAGAACCAAGAGGGAAATGGTCGCACTGTCCTTCGAGGAACATTTTTTCCGTTAGATAGGAGTTTCGCAACTCTCTCATTTCGTCCTCGTATTCTTCTGGATCATCGAAAAAGTAATAGCCATAATTTTTCTCGGCGAACAACCAGTAATATGCATGAAGGCCAAAGTATCGACTAGAATAATGTTCATCCTCCATAGTCCACCAGTAATCTTCGGGAAATCCGAGTGCTTGCTTCAAGTCACCACATCGCTTCAGCAGCATTTCGTATTCAGTTTCAGAAATGACATCTTGTAGGTCATACCACTTAGGGTTGAAATGGACATCAATCCAGTCGTCCCAGTCCTTACTTTCAATCAGTCTGGCAGTTAATCTCCACACCTTTAGAGCCCATAGGAAATGACCGGTTTCTGCACAAAGATCTCCAAGACGTAGACCTTTCATAAATTTTCCTTTGCAACTTGCAGCACATCTAATGGGATGAATCTCGCGATTAACCAAGTCTTTGAGTAGTCGGGCTTCAAGATGGGTTACAACACCATTGGGTAAGCATCTGCATACACGATAAGGTATTCTTCTTCTCATAATAAATCAGTTACTAAAATCCAATTCTTGTTCTTTGGCGAGGAATCTCAATTGGTAAGATGTCTTCAGGAGTGAGTATCAGCAAATCTTGTTTATCCTTAGGCTGATACTTGATACAGCGGTTGGCGTGCTGGATGTAGATACGCTCTAATAGGTTGGCAATGAAGCGTGCATTACCCCACGTTTCTGGATCACGCATCTTATATGCTTGTGCCAACATAATACTGTACTTTTCCCACGCTTCAGTGGTAAACTTGTAATTATAGTCTTTCACACGACAACGGGTTATTTCCAGTAATTCATCGATTGTGAAATCTGTAAACTCAAACTTGTTAGGGAAACGTGACTGCAGACCAGGATTCGTGTCCAACATCTTCATCATCGGCTCTTTGTAACCGCAAAGTACAACGGCAATGTCACGCTGTGATTCATCGGCAAGGATGTTCATCAGTAACTGAATTACCAACTTTCCTGGGTCATGATCGTGTTTTCCATTCAGCAGGTAGGCTTCGTCAATCATGAGGACACCGCCTTTGGCCATCTCCAAGACTTGTCTCACTGACCGTTCCTCATCACCCCAAAGGGTACCAAGGAAGGTACCACGGTCGCAGACTACGATATGTCCCTTTGACAATGCACCTGCCTGACGGAGCAATGAACCGAAGATTTTGCATACCGTTGTTTTACCTGTACCAGGACGACCAAGAAAGATGCTGTGCAAGGAAACCGCATGCTGTTTGCTGTCAGGAAACAGCTCATGAATCATCTTGTTGTAGCTGGTTAAAGCAACTAACTCATCCATGTGCCGTTTGATATCAGTGCAGCCTACCAGTTTGTCTAGCTCTTCTTGTGGATTAGGGATGGGACGTAGGATCTCAACCTTGACGCTAATGTTATTGTTTTGCTCAATCTCACCAATAGGGAAAGGTTCATCATCTGTGGTTGAGTTATCCTCTTCCTCTGCGTCTGACTCCCATTCTTCTTCACTTTCATCCAAGTCATCCTCTGATTGTTCATCATTTGATTCTTTGCCAAACGTTTCATCGTATTCTTTATTGATGAAGTCATTGAGCAGCTTCTCGAATTCATCGTATTCTGAATCTGAAGAGCTAACCTTAGGAGATTCCTGAGGCTTTGTCGAGCTAATGATTTCTTGGCTGAGTGAAATATCCGAAATAATTCTCATATATGAAGAACAAGCCAAATCATAATCGTTATTGGTCTTAATTCGCCTGTATTTCAGTCGCCTGAGTTCATCAATTACCATGAGATTGTTAGCGTCCCACATTCTATACAATTCATAAGAATTGAGAATTTCTGCCTCTGTAAGCAATACGCCATAGACATTAATCTCTGGTACGGAGTTTTGGAGTAGTTCCTTTGTCTGGCGTACAGATTCAGACATTTTATAAACGACACTTATGCGAGGTTCATAGCCTTCTGCTAAGAGCATGGGACTAAGTGAATCCGACTCTTCATAAATTTGTTCTTCGCAAGTTCCACAGCAGTCGAGGCTCAATATGACTACGTTGGTATCGTTACAATACAGATATACATTGTAGTCGGTAAGGAAAGGAGATAAACCATTCAGGTGGGTAGAGAATACGGCATAGTTAGCTGCCATCGCGTCCAAATGTTTCCAGATAGTATCTTTTGCCTGATTCTTAAAATCGTTGATAAGTCTATTTGAATTTGTCATAATCATCATAATTCTGTCACACATATATAATAATGTATAGCCCTAAAGTCAGGGCACAAGAGGGAATAGGTAGGTGACAATTCACCAACCTGTAGCATCATTAGGGTGTTTCTTGGAGATAACCCTATCACAAGGCTCTCGACACTTGTAGCAATATGTCAAAGAACGCAACGAACGACAAGATACAATCTTCCCGTCGATTCACAGACTTAGTGTATACTTCGTCATAGAACCGCTCGACATCGGACTGAATTTTTCGTCATTTCGTTCATTCTTCTTGCTACAATTAAATATTATTTGTGATAGATAGAATTATGATTATCGGATGCAAAAGTACACAATTATTTGAATACATCAAAATTTTCTGCAAATTATTTGTCGAGACAAACACTTAAAGACTTGTCACGACAATCAATAAATAATAGTTGTTCTGTTTTGAGTTTAGCCTTTAGATTCAATGATTTGTTTCATTTCAGCATCTCAATTTGATAGTTCAAAACTTTCACAGGGTGTTGTTGACCTCCATAGAGATGGTTACAATATCGGGTAATGTTAGTTTCTTTGAAACCACATTTTTTCATGACGCGACATGAAGCAGGATTGTCAACAAAATAGTCGCCCCATAGAGTATGAAAGCATTTCACTTCAATGCAATAATCTAACATCAATTGTAATGCTTCGGTACATATGCCTTGATTCCAATATGGTTTGGCTACCCAAAAACCGATCTCAGCATCTTTTTCCCCAATGTCAATGTTACTTTCGTCATGAAGCATATACCCAATGGCTCCAATAACCTCACCAGTTCCTTTCAGTTCAATTGCCCAAGTATGGTCATTACTGAAATATTTTCGGATAATTTCGTGACTTTCTTCTATGGTTTTATGCGGTGACCAACCAGCCCGTGGACCAACATCAGGATCAGAGGCATATTTGAAGAGTATCTCTGCATCAGCATCACGCCAAGGTCGTAATAGAATTCTTTCTGTTTCCATTTACTAGATAATAAGATGTGACCATATATCTTTGCAAACGTACCATATAGCGGTAAAAACGTTTTTGGTACTCCAATATGAAACAATAACAACACAAAGATTAAAAAGAAGTGAAGCTGTTATATATGTGTATGAGAAGTAAAGAGGGCGTTTGTTAATATCTGTCTGATAGTTACCAATTTGGTTCTTAAATGTGTTAATATGAAAAGCAATTGATATTCCGATGATTATATCTATACACCATAGGAATGGAGAATAACAAATTGAGCGTATAGCTAATAGAATAAAAGTGTATATAGGTAAGCAGTAAGGTGCAAGGTCAACAAATACAAGTGTGTTGTCGTTTCCACTGGTCATAATCTGCCCACTATTGTTTTTAGCTTCAAATGAGTGTATTTTTCTAAAAAACAAAATAGCGATTAATGTATGAGTTAATTCATGCGTAAAAGTTTCAAACCACATGAGATTCTCCTTAAGAAACCTCTTCACAACTAGGAAGAGGATAATACCGATTGCTGTCCACTGGTATAATTGCAGATTGCCAAGCCATGAACCTCGTTTAGGGAAGAATATACTAGTCATAATACTCCAGCCTGTAGCAAGTATCGCTAAGGAAAGTAATAAAAGGAGTATTGTAAATAGAACATACTTCGTTTTAAAAACCATATTACCGAATTTTTAATAGGATTACAGTTAGAGCAGCTAACAATACTGAGATAATCCAAAAATGCACTGTTACCCTTTCGTCTTCGTCATTGCTAGAGCACCAAGGGAATTTGTACTTTATAGTCGGATCGAAATCGTAACCTAACCGAAATGCATCATGAAATGGAGCTCGTTTAATCAATCTTTGCTTACGACCATGCCTTGTTCCCCATATACTGTATAGAGTTTGCAGTTTACTGCTTGCAAGCTCAACTATCAGTAATCCGCAGAGAAAAAACAGCATAATTTCTTTATGTATAATAATTGCTAGAACAGCAATACCACCTCCAATTGCAAGACTTCCAGTATCACCCATATACATTTTTGCCGGATGTGTGTTATGCCAAAGGAATCCTATTAAAGCTCCTATCATTGCAAATGTATAAACCACTAATTCTTGCGAACCAGGAACATACATAATGTTAAGATACGATGCAAAACCTATATGACTCGATACATAAGCAAAAATACCAAGTACTACAAATATGATAGCTGAGTTTCCTGTTGCCATTCCATCGACTCCGTCATTGAGGTTTACTCCATTGCTAGTAAGCATTATGAAGAAAACTGTAACTAAGACAAAAACGCACCAACCTATTTGTGATGAACCTAGCCACGCATAGTCAAAATTGTGACTTTTGACAAAAGGAATAGTAGTTACTGTGCTTTTAACGGGTTCGCTTTTATGAACTATTTCTGTTCCGGATTTTGTTCGTTGGCTGACGATGTTTTCATGTATAACTGCATCAGGACTTAGATATAACGTTAAGGCAACCACAATGCCCAAGCCAAGTTGAGAGGCAAGTTTCCATACTGGAGCAAGCCCATTTTTACTCTTTTTAATCTTAAGAAAATCGTCTATAAAACCTGTAACGCCAAGCCATATAGTTGTTCCAAGCATCAGAAGTAGATATATGTTACGTAGCCTTCCAAAAAGTAGGCAAGCAACAAGTACTGCCGCTATAATAACTATGCCACCCATAGATGGGGTATATTTGTGCTTTGCAGCAACAGGGTCAATAGAGGCATCGAACTTTTTTTCTTCATACTTTTCACGGTTATTATGCATAAATTCAATAAACCGTTTTCCAAAATACCATGAGAATACTATGGCGATCATGAATGCCATTAATGAGCGAAATGATATATAACTCCACAAACCAGATCCAGGGACTCCAAGTTCTTCTAGGTTTCTAAATAGGTAATATAACATAACAGAATGTATTTTTTGCAAAAGTATTAATTTTTATCTGAATTTTGTTCAAATGCTATATAAAACATGTTAATATGGAATTTTTTCCTTGTGTTTTCACTGTTTTTTGCTTCAAAATGCCTATCTTTGTAGGCAAATACTGTTATATTAGGAATGACTATCAATTTGAAACTACATACTACACCTCAGATTACCATTGAGCATCTTCTTAATTTAGAAGATGGTATTAGGCTTGTTGTTCCTTTTGACGATTATACTCTACATTCTGAATTAGTAGGTGGTGTTAAATGGGGCGACATAGTTAGTAGAAATTTGAGCACTTTTGAGGTGGGGGGACTTTGTTTTGTAACGATATCTTTAAAGGCAACTATATTACCCAACAATCAGATATGTATAGAATCTGATTTTGGGAAAACGATATCTATTGATGATAATCCTAAAGTTATTATCTCTCGCGTTTCAGGGGAATCAATTATTAATGGGCATCTTCAGTATTGTTTTACTATTACTAAGGGTGTGATGCGTAGCGAGACCATTTCATTTATTGAGAAAGAATTTCCTGAGAGAAGATGGGAAGATGTTTATGGAGAATGTATATTTCTAGAGGCACAAGAAAAACCAGATAACAATTCTATCCAAACATTGAAAGACAATTGGGAGAAATGGGGTAATCATGATATAGAATTTAGTAATTATTTCCCTTTGTTGAATCAACAAAAGGAAAAGTTGAAGAAAGTATACGGTTGGAGCACAAATACACTTAGAAGTATAAATACAGCAATTAGGAAAATAACAGAAGTAAGAAATCCAAGCAGTCACCAAAATATTGACGATAGTGTTATCATGAAAACTGATAGTACCATCGAAGCAATGAAAACAATTATCAAAGGTTATGAGAAATCTATGGGGAGTGAAGAAGTCGAACGCCGTTGTCGACAACTTGAAGAAAAGAAGTGTTTGATAGAGTCAATAAAAGAAGAAATGAATATAAAAACTAATAAAGAAATATAATCATGGCTAAAGATAACAAATGTAAGGCATGTGGTAATGATATTAGTTATGCTGATTGTTTCTGCCCGAAATGTGGATATGAACAGCATATCTATCCTGAGGAAATGTCTGATGTTGTTCGAAATCAAGTAGACAATTATGAGCGCTTACGTCTTGAGATATGGAATAGTCATAAGCATTCCCCAATAGCGCATCTTCTTATGTTAGGCATTGTTGTAAATAATGTATATGACATTTACCCTGGTACTAATACTTTTGGTGGGTCGGCTATTGAGGGGGAATTAAATCATCAAATTATCATTAAGCCTGATGTTTCACTTAAACCGTTGCATTTTTCAATTGAAGCGATTGATGGTAAATTCAATTTTGTTGATCATGTTGGCGATCTGTGTTTATCATCTTCTTCATTGAAGAATCAGGTGCATATTCAGAAAGAAGGATTGGATTTAGTGTTTATAAAAAAAATGTAGTTTATGGATGTTTTTGGGTTAGATTTGGGAAGCTCATATTCTTGTTTGGCAGTGTGTTATAAAGATGGTACTGTGGCTATTAGGCCCAACAATGGACAGAATTTTATTCCATCTGTCGTAAGCTACACTAAAGACAAAGTGATTGCCGGCTGGCCAGCTCAGCGAAATCTGGTGGATCCGTTTTATAGTTCATCTACATTTTCATATGTTAAACGTTTCATCGACAAAGACTTTCTTGATCAGAAGATAGAAAACCTGGGGAATCGAGATGTGTCTCCTATAGAAATACAAGCAGCATTAATTAAGAAAATTTTCGATGACGAAAATTATGCCAGAAAGGTTGAGAATCGTGAGCCATTATCTTTTGGTGTAATTACTATTCCGAGCCGTTTTGGTGATACCGAACGAAATAAAATAAAAACTGCAGCAAAACTTGCAGGAATTAGTCATATTGAACTAGTACATGAGCCAACAGCAGCTGCTATAGCATATTTGAAACAAAGTTCTCATGGAATTAAAAATGGTGAAAATACTCTTGTTTTTGATTTGGGAGGTGGAACTCTCGATATAAGTATTTTGGAATATCAAGAGAAGAATAATGACTATATTGTTTTAAATAGGGGTGGAATATCAGATCTTGGAGGAAGGGATTTTGACAAACATTTGCTTCTGCTAGCTCTTCAGTTAGAAGGTAGTGGAATTACTAAAAATGATTATAAGGATAGTAAGGATCTATGGGAAGATAATCTGTTGAAAGCAGAATCATGCAAAATTAGTTTAAGTTCTAATGAAGAGAGTTCAATAAGAATCAACTTGCCGGATGGTCGTACGAAACCAATTAGAATAACTCAGGATCAATTCATGGAATATTGTCAAGATTTGATTGAAAAGATAGAGCCGGAATTGAAACAAACGATGAAAGGCTTCACAATAGATCATTTTATTCTATCTGGAGGTGCAAGTCAAATGCCCATGATAGAGACCTACCTGAATTATATATATAAAAATTGTTGTGGGTTGGATAAATCTATTCAGATATTTGAACCAGAGTTTGCGATTGCTAAAGGAGCTGCAATGATTGCAAGAATGGTATCTGAGAATAAGGGTAAGTTGAATGATGTTGGAAGTAAGGCTTATGGGATGCTTGTTAATCATGAAGAAACAGGCAAAATAGAAGTGAAGAATTTTATTAAGTTGGGAGATCGCCTAGAAATAGAGGAGAGAAAGATCTACTTAAAGGTTCCTCCACTTAATGAAAAACTCAAAGTTTATGTTTATGAGCATACTACTGAGGGTGAATATGTTGAGATGTCAAAATTGAAAAATGTTAAAGAAATCATTGGTAGGGAATTATCCCCTCCTAAAGATGCAAAGGAGGGGAAGATAGAGTTAACATTCTCTCGTGATATATCTGGAATTGTTCATGTTCGTGCTGAATACAATGGGCAGCCTTGCCGCTGGGATAGTCCCGTCGGATTTAATATGGATGAGAAATTGGTCAAGACAATAATGGCAACATTAAAAATTGTAAAATAGTTAAATTAGGAAAGGATTTTGAAATGACATGGACAACTTATAATCCAGGGTTAATTGTTTTTTTGATAGATCAGTCAGGGTCTATGAAAAACAGTATTACTTCCGGTATGAGTCGTTCTGTATTATTAGTAAAAAATAATCAACTTTTCTTGTGTACTGAAGATAGAGATTGTATTTTTAAATTTGTTTCACTTTTGATTGCTGAATTTTTCATTGTTGTGTAGTTCCACCTGATATAGTAGATAATTCTAATTAAATAATATTATGGCATATACATTAAGTTGGGAAACCCAAAATCCAGGGTTAATGATTTTTTTAGTAGACCAGTCAGGGTCTATGCGTTTTAACTTGGGGACCCAAAAAAGGTCTCAAGTTGTAGTAGAGGACACTCGTGAAATCTTGGAAGAACTACTAGGCTACTGCCAAAAAGGTACAGAGATCCGAAACAAATTCAAATGCATTATTATTGGCTATAGTGATAAAGCTGAAATTTGTTATGATAAGAATGCAATGGAGATAAACAATGACATTGAAACAGGACACTCCATTCTTGAAGCAAAAGAATCTGGCTTAACTAATATGGAAGATGCCTTTAAAATGGCAAGTAATAAGATAAAGGAATGGATTGAATTTCAACAAAAGAAAGGTGTCCCGATTCCTGCCCCACGAGTTGTTAACATAACAGATGGACATCCTGAGATGAGAGGTATTCCTGATGATAAAGCAATGGAAAAAGCAGAAACAGCTGCAAGGGAATTAATGGGAGTCCAAACTGATGACGGAAAGGTAATGTTATCAAATATTTTTCTATATTCCTGTAATATTCGATTCCCTCAGCAAATCGACGAGGTTAATAAATCGATAAAAGAAGACTGGGCAAGAACTAATGCAGAATTTCTGTTCCGCATAAGTTCAGAAATATCAGAAGCATCTGTTGCTAATGCTGCTTCAAAAGGACTAACTGTTGATATAGGAAGCAGATTGTTATTGTGCTCTGATAATCCTGAAGATATTTTGAAATTTTTGGACTATGCATCTCATCCCAAAATGAGTCCTCCTTACCCAATTGGATAATTATTATAATATGAGATACGAAGTTAAATGTTTTATTAAACCACATCCAGATTATGGTTATGATAACTGTGAAGATCGTATAGCAATCAATACTAATGCAAAGCGTTTCGCAGTTGCAGATGGAATGACAGAGTCATATCTATCGCATCTTTTCGCAGATATAATCACCAAACGGTATGTGGCTGAAGGTTTTTCTGGTGGTGATCCAGAAACATTCGTTACGAATCTTATCAATGGTGATGAGTGGAAAGAAAAAGCACATAAAGAAGAAAAACGGATAGAAAATACTATATATTATAATCGCCTGCTAAGAAAAAAAAGAATATGTGATTACGCAGCAAGTACATTTGTAGGTGTCACAATCAAAGATAATGAATTGTATTATCTAGTTATAGGTGATAGTTGCCTTTTTATAACAGATGATAATTTCAAGTTGAAGGAAGTGTATCCTGATCTTGTGAAAGAAGGATTTAACAATCACCCTTCTTGTGTGACATCAAATGGTGAGATAAGAGGAGAAATTATATCAGGAGAGATTTCAATTCAATCAGGATATATCTTTTTATTAACCGATAAAATATCCAAGTGGTTTCTTGAGCATGTAGAAGATAGTTATTGTAGCGGCAATCGGATTTGGGATTTTGCATCTCATGATGAAATGTTCAAAATCCTTCAAGAAGAATATGAATCCCGCAATCTTGAGGGTGATGACGTTGCAATAATTGCTATTCATGTCATTGATGAAGAAGAAGTTAAGGTATTGCATCATGATATTATTGATGAGCTGATTTCTCATAATACAAACAAAGAAAATGCTGATTTAAATTCAGAGTTATGCGATAAGTCAGAAGGAACCCCCAATTATATAGGTTCTGAAGAAAAACAGGAACATCCAGCAAAGATGAAAGATGATAATGATACCTTGTCATACAATCATACAGATGACACAATATATCCTTCCTCCATACCTAGCGAATATACGGAACTGTTTGAAGTAAAAAATGATAATAGTATGTCATCAGTAGATACAGATGTACCCGATTCTTCAGAAAGTTTCATGGATGAAAACTCTTCAGTAGATACCACGGTTTCCAGAAGAGCGTTAAACGAGGTTGATATGCATGCAACAGATAATACAGGGATAGAGGTTAATAGTTTAGAAGCAACTGATGAAGAAGCAATAGAAGAAGATAATGATAGCGAAAGAGAACAGAGAGACCCCCCTAGCATTATAGATAGAATTTTGAATATATTAGGTTTTTATTATTAAATTATGGCTAGTCCAAGACAGATACAATTGGCTCTTTTTGAAAAAGAGAACTTTAAACTATTGAATGAAACTCATGGGTTATTATATAATGATATTAGCAATGAGAATGTCAAGAGGATAGAATGTACTCCTGGTGGAGCCTGCGTTGCTGTTCCATTTTATAGCATAACGGATGTCAATCATTCAAAACCGAATAAAATGGTAAGAATATGGAATCAAACGCCCCCACTTCAGCCTTCATTGGAATATCGTTGCGAGGTCGTTGATTCGTATTTGAGGGGGAAATCTCTTCCTTACTTTGTAAATTCTCATTTCTATAAAGAAGTATTGGCTGTTAAAGGAGAAATTCTCTCTGGAACAATAATGGATTTTGTTCAGGGCTTAGATCTAATAGATTATCTTGCCAAGTGTGTACAATTACCAGCATATAGAAGACTCTTGGATGATCTTGCTCAGAAATTCAGGAAGATGAGTCAGGATTTGAGAAATGCGAACATTTCTCATGGAGACCTTTCTGGAACAAATATTCGTGTATTAGACAATGGTGATATTAGATTAATTGATTATGATTCAATATGTATTCCTCAGCTAGTTGGCAAAGTTTATTCTACTGATGGCACCGATGCATATAATCATCGCCAGAGGAAAGGTGTTACAATGCAATTGAATACAGATTACTTCCCAGAAATGGTTATATATGCGACCATTATTATACTACGAGAAAACCCACAATTATGGAGTAAGTATGTACAAGAATCGGGAATGAATGATGGTGGAATGCTTTTTACTTCGACGATGTTAAAAGATGTTTCTGCTTTTAAAAATTCAAATCTGTATAGTGATATTATATATTTAGCCAAAAGAAACAATGAAATATCACAAACGTTGGATATACTTTTACAATCAATTAAAGGTGCTATTAATGATGTTCCATTTTTGTTTGATAAGTTGTCTGTTGTAAAAATTGTTAATATGGCAAGTTATTGCGGATCTTGTGGCCATCATTTTGATAATCAAACAGACATCTATTGTCCAATGTGTGGAGCCAAGAGGGAGACAATATGAGAGAATACCCTTTAAGAGAATCTACGGTCAACCGATCTCAGGAAGACATCCAATGGGAGATAGCCAGAAATAAAGTAATAGAAAAAAGGAGAAATGATTCCTCTTTTTTTCAGATATGTTCTAACGATAGATATAAGCTAATTAGAGAAGATTTAAGGGACTTTATAGATGAAGAAGTCATTGAAAAGGAGAACTATGAAAGCAAGTTATCAGATAATGCTACGACATTAAGCCGATATTTTACAACTCACGAAAATGTTTGTCCTCATTGTTCGTTTGTGAATTCGAACTCTTCCAACTACTGTGTTAATTGTGGGGAGTTATTAATGGCACATCAGAGACAATGTGTCATTCCCCTATCAGTCTATAATGATTTTATCCATCGACCTTCTATAAGTATTGCTGAATATAAAAAAATAAAAAAACTGTCAGAGCTGTCAATATGGGAAAAGTGTCTTGATTGTTTTACAAAAGACATACTATCTTCAATTGTCTTTGGAGTATCTTTTGTTGGACTCTGTTGTATAGTAATAGCTTTTATTCTTTATATGATAGGATTTGAAATTCAGGCATGTTATATTGTTTCTGCATCTATCGCACTTATATCGGCTATTTTTATTTATAATGTGATAGTAGCATTTAAGGAAAAGATGAAAAACAAGATTTTAGACAAAGAGTATTATTATGATAATTGCTATTTGGTAGATAAGTACGAGGACGTTGAACTTTAAGAAGAATTATTATATGGTTATTGTTTGTAAATATTGTAAAAAAAGTAATAATCCAACTGCTTCTTACTGCGTCAATTGTGGGAAGCCTCTAAGTGATAAGAGCATAAAAATTGTTATATCTAAAACTGAGTTTGATTCTCTTCGACGTCAGAAAGGCCTATTTGAAGATAGGGTTAGAACGCTTGAAATACTAGACAAAAGTCGTATTGAGCAGATAGAGAAGTTGCAAAAAGATATTGATGAAGATAATAATATCAAACTAGGGAGTTCATATTCAGTAACTCTGAGAAATGTTGGTGCAGCTAAGCTTCAAGTAGTTAAAGCTGTAAAAGAATCTGTGGGACTTGGTTTAAAAGAAGCCAAAGATTATGTAGACGCTGCACCTTCAACTATAATAGACAAAGTATCTAAAGATGAAGCTGAAAGGATAAAGGGAGAGATAGAAGCCGCTGGTGCTATAGTTGAAATAGAATGTATCGATGGTCAACAGTTGCTTGATAATTCTTATTTTGATGTTTTTTTGACTAATGTTGGTGTAGCAAAACTTCAAGTAGTAAAAGCCGTAAAAGAGTCACTTAGCCTTGGTTTAAAGGAAGCAAAAGATGCTGTAGATGGCGTTCCTTCTCTTTTAAAAACAGAGATTTCTAAAGCTGATGCAGAGAGGATTAAGATAGATGTTGAAGAAGCTGGTGCAACAGTAGAAATCCGACAACATATTGATAGTAAACTCGGTTATGTCCTGATAAAGACATCAGAGTACAATAATCTTCTGTCTGAAAGGAAAAGAATATTAGAGGAAGGCTATGCTCCTTATGGGTATCATATAGAGAAAGATAAGCAGGAGCCAGATTTGTGGATGAAGAAAGTTAAAGATGTCCTTAATACGAATACGCCAGAAATAACTATCAAGAAATCAGAATATGATAATCTTAAAAAGCGTGCTAATATGAGCCTATGGGATAAATTAAAAGAAAGTTGGGGCGGATAGCCCCAAACTTTCTAATTTTCCTACCCTACTACTACCTCAATCTAAAATAGCGATTTCTATGTCATCTTTATATTTTATCCTTTTTGCGAAACTCCTGTTTCTAATATATACAAAAAACTCGCCCTCTTTGTTACCATGTACAAAAGCCCCAACGAATTTGTTTCCTCGTTTATCTAATAAAACGCCATGATCATCGTCTGGTTTATTATTTGAGTCCAGCACTCCAGTATAGATACTTCCATTATCCATTCTAAATTCAGTAACTCGATGATGACCAGTCTTGGGAATAAACTTTAATCCTTTTCTGCCATCTGATGAAACTGTCACAAAACATTGCCCTTCTGCTTGTAATACGCCATTTTTTAAATATTTCCCTTCTTTCAGGTCCATTCCCTCAAAATCACCAATATATTCTTTCTTTTCATTTTTTTCTGGATTAGAAATCGTTAGGTGTCCTTTGTTGAAAGAAAAATCTTTTTTTATTGTCCCGACAAATACACGTGGGCGTTTAGAATCTACGGAGGTTACAGTAAAAACGGCATCTTCATTAGGTTCTCCTTGGGTGAAAACACCTACATATCTATTTTTGTTTTTGACGAATTCACCTTCACCTTCTGGCAATTGTTCTTTATTAAGACTTCCCCAATATGTACCTCCATTATACTCATATTCTTGTCTAATAGCATCTATCTCAGTTATGAATTCGGCTGGTTCATCATTTGTGAAGTCTTTTTCCTCTATACTGTCATTGCTATCTTCCAACTCATCCTCAGGTTCTTCATATTCTTCAAAATCTATGGGGTAGATTAAATCTCTGATTTCATCAAAATTGAAGATTTTTGGAATTTGTTCAATGTCCTTTTCTGTATATCTAATTTTGGGACTTGTTAGGTTTTTCAATTTTGAAGCGACATGATCCATATCTGTTATATGAAACCAAGACTTGACATTTGGGGAAAGGTGATCCACAATTGTAATTGGCTGATTAAAAACTACTACCCCCGAGATATGTCCTAATTCAACATATGGCTTATTAAAGCATTCTTTCAATGTATTATATACATTTTGCTTGTTATTTTTTGTCTGACTAAATGGATTTTTACCGTTAGCACCACCTCTGATGATTGTCCCATCGCTTAAAGTCCAATCACCATTTTCAGCCGCATTTACAATTCCACCGTAGTTTTTAAATTCTAAAACTGTTATGGCATCAGGTTTAATTAACAATGCGTCTAATGATGCACTACCAAAAGATATGTTAGAAAACAGTAGATTAGGTTCTTCTGTTTTAGAAAAAATATCCTTTAGCTTTTTGCATAAGTCATCAAACTGCTCACGTTCGTGAGTGTTCTCGTAATTCTCAAATTGATAAATTTTTAGACTCATATACTATTATTATTTTAAAGTTAATGCTTTTGGAGAATAAACAGAAAGAATCTCTTCTTTAGGTTGCATTTCAAAACAAACTCTTAACTTTGTTTTTTATTTTTTCCCAATAATCTGAAACCTTTTTGCTTAAAGGTAATGTGCTATCATTTGGCAATAATATTTTCTCCAATATTGCCTTGCTTGAATCATTTCCTAATTCGGCTGATTTCTTGAAATAATCTTTAGCTCTTTCAATATCTTTTTCAGTTTCAATTCCATCTCTATAAATCTCTCCTAAATTGAAATATGCCCATGAATTACCTCTGCTTCCAGATAACTCATACCATTTGATAGCTTCCTGTATATTTTTGGCTCTATAATAAATGATGCCAATCAGGTTCTCTGCCGATGAGTTTTGTTTTGATGCAGCTCTCATTAACCAATATTTTGCACTATCCATATTAAGAGAAGTTCCTTCTCCTTTGAAAAAACACAGTCCCAAATTGTATTCTCCCCAATGATATCCTTGATTGGCAGATTTAGAATACAATTTAAATTTCTGATTGTCATCTCGTGCATATAAATTGCCAAGAGCATTTCCTGCGGGAGCATATCCGATAAGTGCAGCCTTATTATACCATTCAATAGCTTCTGAGTATTTTTTTCTATGTAACAGAATATTGCCATATTCAGCTATTGCCGGAGCGTATCCTTTTTCAATGGAGCCATTTAGCAGTTCAATGGCCATGATAGTGTCTTTAGGACAATCCAAAAATCCTTTTGTATATAATTCTCCTAAAGTGTACTGGGCGAAAATGTTACCTTGTTCTGCAGCTTTTTTGTATTCATCGATAGAGTCATAATTAACCTTCCCGCCCCAGTTCACGTCTTCGATACCATCATTTGGTGCAAAAGTAGCTTTGCTTTCAACAGCCTTTTGATACCATTTAAATGCCTCGTTATAATTTCTATTCGAAGAAAAAGTGTAATAATCAATCTTCTCTTGCATCATGTAATATGAAACTCCTATTGCAATTATTAGCAGCGCAATTATTGAAAAATATATCCTGTGTAAATAACGTTTGTGTTTTCGTAATGAACGCTCACGTTCATATAATAAATCATCACGCTTTTGTAATGAACTATGTTTTTTTTGTAATGAAGTATAATTTTTTTGTAATGAAGTATAGTTTAAATAGTCTTTTTTTAATAATTCACCACAGTTAACGCAATAGTTATTGGTCTCCTTGTTTTCTGTCTTGCAGCGATTACATATTATTGCCATTGGAATTCATAATTAATTTTTACAACTCACTTTTTCGTCAAATTAAGATTCTTTCTCAAACTTTTTAAGCCTCTCTTTGGCTTTATAGTAACCCGCATCAGCAGATCTTTTATACCATGTTAGAGCCTCTTGAATATCTTTGTTGATACAATTCCCGCCATATTCGTATATTTCACCTATATTATAAGTTGCCCACTTATAATTGTAATCAGAAACTTTTTTAAACCAATATATTGATTTCTCTAAATCTATTGTTTGGCCATAATCTCCATCTTTGTATATTGTTCCTAACTGATACTGTGATTCTCCATCACCATATTCTGCCCCTTTTTTATACCACTCCATCACTTCTTGGTAATTCTTGGAAACGCCATGGCCATAAAGATATAAATTAGCAATATTCCGACATGCACGAGCGAATTTGCGATCAGCAGCTTTTTTAAACCATGACATAGCATTAGAATAATCTTTCACAGATAGACTTAACTCTCCTAATTCATTCATTGCATCAGGATTATTCTGCTCAGCTGCTTTTTTTAACCACATAACGGCGAGTGTAGTGTCTCTGGGTGTTCCCAATCCATATCGATACATATATCCTAGGTTATATTGTCCCCAAACATATCCTAATTCTCCAGATTTTTTGTACCAGCCAAAAGCTTCTTTCATGTCTTTTTTCACCCCTCTGCCAGAATAGAATTTATTCCCATAAGCGTTCTGAGCTTCTGCATTGCCCAAGTTAGCAGCCCGTTCAAACCAGAGTACTTTCTCCGAATCAGTTTCTGCATTGTATGCCATTTTTAGTTGAGCTGCAGCATATCCTTTGTCTGCCGCTACTTTATACCATGACATATGATCACCTTTTATTTCACGATTAATACTATCTTCTTGATATTTACCTACAGTATATAGAGCAAACATGTTTCCTTCTTTTGCTGCTCTTTTGTATTTTTCATATTCGTCTGGCAAGATGGAATCTCCCCAAACTGATAAAACTTCAGATGCATTCGCTACTCCATTCTTTGCAGCAATGCGATACCACTTATTTGCTTCTGAGAGATTGTTACTGTTAGAAAACTTATAGTAATCCAAATCGCTTTTCATATAGAAAAACAAAATAAGGCCTCCCAAAACTAGCAATGCAATAATAGGATATGTTATCCATTGTATCATTTGTCTATGTTTTGCTTCTTCATCCAATAACTCTTTGTATGATTTCGACCGAACATATCTTCCGAAGAGGAGACCATATCTACTAGCCTCCCATTTTCTACTATATGCAATTGTTTCAAGTTCCTTGTTCTCTTTCTTTATCGTTTCATATCCAGATTTGTCAACGACAGTTTTCTCTTTACCAAGTGGCTTTCCGCAATAAACACAATAATATGCGTCATCTTTGTTTTCTTTCTTGCAATATATACATTCTTTTGTCATATTTTTATGTTAGTGTCTTTAATACATATTCTTTATTGTTATCTACAGATGCTTTCAGTGTGATTCGTTTGAACTTCATATCACCGACGTAATAGTCTGCAGTTGGATTGTCATCGAGAAGAGTTTTCCATTTGTAGCCTTCTATGATCTCAGAGGAAAGCGTCTCTTTGTTTAACGGTATAGTAATGGTAACGGCTCCTTGATTCTTAAGTTCTTCCAGTGTGATGGAGGGATTTACCCTCACTTTTGTGCAGGGGTTGAACCTCGGTTGCTCTAGTTGTTTGTCACAAAAAGCAATAAAATCATCCATTGATTGAGGCCTGTTTTCAATAATAGGCTGCATCGCTTTTTCTATTATCTTTCTTGCTATTGGGTCAAAATCGTTTGGGAATTTGAAACCGTTATCAACAATATCTCTACATTTTGCTGCATTTTTCCCGTAACATTTTATTTCATTTTCACTAAGGATTTCGTATTTTTCACCAATAAGCATGAAATATATTACAGCTCCAAGTGAATAAATGTCTGTTGCAGCAGTTATGTTTTCGGCCATTGAGCCAAAATCTTTATATTTAGTTATATACTCTGAGCGGTTTACTAATTCTAATGGGGAATATAAACTGTGATGTGTTTGATGTTCGTTAATAGTAAAGTTTGCTCCTTCTTTACCATCTTCAAATGAAACACAACTCCCAAAATCTATAAGAATCAACTTTATAATATTATCATCCGAGTCAACCATAATATTTGCTGGTTGAATATCACAATGTATTAGATTCTCGTTATGGACTTTTTTTAGACCTTCACATAAGGGGCGTAAATATTTCCACACATCTTCAAATGAGTTGAATGGTCCTTTATTATATATATAGTCATTAAGAGAATTACCATTAATATAGTCCATTATATAATATGTGGTACCGTTCTCGTCAAATCGGTTAATACCCTTAGTCTTTTTTACTATATTATCGTGGGTTACAACATCTAATGCATCTGATTCAATGCGGAAGCGTTTTCTGAAATATTCAAAATTAGCTATTGGATTTACTTCGGAAAAATCAGTCCTTTGACATAGGTGGTTTAATACAGGAAAAAATTCCTTGATAACAACTTTCTTTTTTTTGTTATTAATAGAGTAACTAATTTCACCTATGTATGTTGTAGAGAATCCGCATGTTTTGATAGATTCAATGATTTCAATTTTATTAAATACGTCATCATGTGTATATTTGAAAACATAATGATTAGGCAAAGTCCTATTCCCCTTTATCGTTTTGAACGAGGGATTTTCAAATTCAGATTGTATTTTTGTAATCATAATAGTTTTCTTTATTATCTTTTGTTATTATTGAGCAATTTAATGGATTCTTTAAGTAGTTCATCTTCTTGCCATATCAGACTATGTTCCTTTTCGTTAGCAGGTAGTTGAGTAATATCTGTGTTGTTACAAATGTCTGCAATAGGTATGATAATACAACTATTATTGTCTAAAGATAGTTGTTGACAATGTAGATGTATTAATTCAAAAATTTCTTCTGGGCTTCTATAAGGTGAGAAAATAAATCGAATCATTTCTTCGGTTAAATTCTCAACAACGCCATCACTACATAACATAAAGTAATCTCCGATTTGTATATCATTGCTTTCATAAATATCAGCATCATATCTTGTGTGTGGGATTAATGCCTTATTTAGAATATTTTTGTTGTCGTATTTAAGAGCATCTATAGGTGAAATATCGCCATTGGATAATAGAGCTGATACGTGAGTATGGTCAATGGAGCGGTAAATTATTTCCGTTACTTTTGCTGGCCGGATGTGATATATTCTGCTGTCTCCAATATGAGCTGCTATATACTTGTTAGTGGCGAGGTGCAAAAATGCAATAGTCGTTCCCATTTGTCTATCTCCAAATTCCGGGTTGTAATGTGAATCAAGATCTGACCATGCTGTTTCAATAATGACCTTAACTTTCTTACTATTCAGAAATGGCTCCGTAGCGCTATTATATTGTTTAATAATACTATCTATTATAGTTTTACTTGCTATTTCCCCATGAGAATGCCCCCCCATTCCATCACATATTACAAATAGTCTGTCATCAGCGCTAAGTCCATCGACAGAGGGGAATGTGCAATCTTGTTGAACATCCCTTTGACCAAAGTCAGAAAAGCCTAAAGGCGTATGTATCTTAATTTCTTTTGCCATCATTCATCAATAACTCGAATCTTTAGATTCGGCATTCCTATAACCTGATTTTTTTCTAGGATAATTTTATTCCCTCGCCCTTTTTTTTGTATAGGCCAACAACCATCAAGAAGGGTCTGATTCTTGCTCTCGAGAGGAATCCACAAAGAAAGTCTATAGAACTTTCCCTCCTTTTCTACAACAATATGAATATGTATACGGCTCATTAATTGGTCTTCTGTTTCAATAGCGATGTCTGCTTCGATTTCGTTATCAACATCTTTCCTGCCGATAGTCTGATCACCTTCATTTAAAGGGAATTTCTTTCCTGTATCGAGGATTTTTATCGAGCCCTTATTTTTGAACATATAGTTATCGGGTTCATCGTTCATCGGTAAAATTGTATTTGAATGAGTGTCCATATTTAACGTTCTTTCTTTGTGAATAGATAAATATCAAATAATATAGCTCCAACGAGCATTAAAAGAATAATAGTATAAAGAGGCTGGTGTCTTCTGAAAAGGACGGATAATAGTAATAGCAGGACAAGTACAAAATTCATTAACTTGAACCACTTCTTATGATTAATATTACCTTTAATTTGTGGTTGTTGCAGTATTGGTTCTTCTGTTTTTTCTTGTTGGCTGGGAATTTGAGTCGGTAATTCCGTGTTTCTTTCAGCAGTGGAAGTGAGGTTTCTAATATCAGCGATTGCTTGTTTTACGTCAAGGACAAACTTGTTCTTTCCAAGTTGAATCTTGTCGTTTTCATCAATGTCGCACTCAACCATTTTCAATCCATTTACATATAATAGATTTTGCAAATTCGCAAGTCTAATATGGTATGCTCTATTTTTTCCGTCAGAAGATTCTGTTAATATTAGATGCTTTCTACTGACAGAAGTGTCAGTTATAATCTGGCTTTGTTGAGCTTCTTCTCCTCTTCCAATAATTAGTTCTTTCTTCATGTTCTTCTCTTTTGAGATTTCTTATTTCACATATGCCCTCAAAAAACCTGCCGGCACATTAACATAGCTCATATTTAACTTTTCATCCTTGTAGATGCCAAGTTTCAATGTTCGATGATCTTCCGATATCGATAATTTGGAATCAATTTCTTGTAATCCTTTCCACATGGTCTTAGAACGCATGGAAATCAGATCTAAGATGGTTTCCAGTTCTTTTCCATTGATCTCCAAGATGTCTTCATTCGCCTTAACAGATAAATTCACATCTGTCACGATAACTGGATTCGCAAATAATTTGATGGCCACATCCTTTTTGATAGGAACAAATAGTTGCTCCTTCCCTGGCTTTTCATTCTCTACGAAAACCATTTTGCTTTCTTGTGGTTTTTCGTATTTCCACAAGTAAAGCCCCCCAATAATTAGGATTAATCCTACTATATATACGATAGGGCGTATATCCTTTCCTTTCTTACTTTTCTTTCTCATTGTTCTTATTCATATAATTTATGAAAGCATTACTATTAATTATAGTTTTTAAAGCATCTTGAATAACAGAGTAATCATGATACGAATTTTCTGTGACGAAATAGGCCACATAGAACTTGTGCTTTCTTGTGAGTTCATTGAATTTTTTCTTTTCAATTCCATTTAAGGCACCTTTGGTGATAACAACAGCAAGTAATTGGTTGTTTGTCTTTAGAAGGGCATTACCAATAGTTCCAGTCTTTGCATAAATATAATAACCTTTTTTTTCTTGTTCTTCTGAGATCATGGTTAGCCTTTTATTATCACCACGGTCACCTGCAGTACCACCTATTTTAGAAACTGCAGCCATTCCGCTGAAAAGATGATGGCTTAGAATATACTCATACAAACTGTCATTCTCATATTTTTTATCTAATATGAATGGCTCATATTCTGCGTTGTAACCAGGATTTACGGTAAGTCTGAACTTGCGGTTCTGTGAAAATAGCTTGCCATACATTTCTGCCATCTTAAATGGCGTAATTTGGAATGGACTGGCACCTAAAGAAGTGTTGCGAATAGCATCATGGGCACCTTGTCTGGTTATACGTTCTTTTTCTGGCAAATAGGATATTGCAGGATATGCAAAAGAATAATTTAATCTTAAAGAGTCTTTTAGATCATCATCAGAATAAATATCTACAGATTCGGTTATGTCCTTATCAAAGAGCGTTTTTGGTTCTTCCTTCCAGAGGCGAAAATTCTTTTCGTATCCAATTTGTAAGGCTCCGTTTTCATGACGAGGCAGTCCATCATCTGTTAACCAATGCCTGAATGAATATACATGATTTGCATATTTAAATGCAGGGAAATTACTAATAGTGTCGTTTCTGTCATATCTTTTGAAGAGAAGAGATTCTTCTCCTTGCCTTATTTTGTTAAGCTCTTGACTAATGTAACTTCCTTCGTAGAAGCCAAGATAAACCATTAGTGAATTATAATAGTTACTTGACTTTTGTATGTATCGGAATATATTTGTTAAACCGGCATCATCACCAATCTCATCACTTTTGACGGATTGGAAAGGTAAATATCTACCTGCATAGCGTTTGGTTTCTATAGTGTTCTCATCTTTAGGAGTAATAAGTTTTTGGTCTGATACATTGACATATAGTTGTAGTTCTTCCCAGTTTGCATGTGCTTGCGACATAACAGCAGTGAATGTAATTGGTTTAATAGAAGAGCCAGGTCCAGGTTGTAGGTATGTCATATTTAAATCTCCGAATGCTCTTTGTTCATTCATCACATCTCCTGTTAGATAGAAACGATTTTGGTATTTAGAAACCATCTCATAATCATTAGGATTGACATATATATACCCCGAAGGTTGGTTCTCATTTTTAGCTGTAACAAAAGCTTTGATATGTCCGTCACCATCAGCTACGATTACGCTATGGGCATATGTCATTGATCCAGAACTGAATTTGTTTAAGTCATCAAACAATTTTTCTGTTAAAGGATAACTAAGTGAAAGGATTATATCACGCTTTTGTTTGTTTTTGTCTTTTCCTGATAATGTCGCATTCACCATCTGTGTCAGATGATACGGATAAAAGAACTTTTCTTCTAATGGATAAATCATAGTACGCTTGCCATTAACAAGCATATTTCTTGCAAAGAATTTGTTTTGGTCTCCTTTAATGAATATTCCATATGTCTGTGCATATTTGCCATTAGGGCAAGTCTCTATGAGGTCACCAGAGCGCGCACATAAATAATGAGCAGCTTCAGATGCGTCAGTCAAGTAATATTGCTTTGCACCGCTTTTTATTACAACCTTTTGATATTCTTTACCTACAACATAGTAGTCACTACCATCTAGAATCCAGTCGTTATCTATTTTTGCTAGATACATCGGATAATCATAACTGATATCAGGTAAATTATCAATTCGAGCGGAACCACTACCAATTGTCAATTGCTCTAATTTGGAATTTCGTTGTAAAGATAAAAGGGAATAATCTGATGATGTATTCTCGGGAATAATATTGCCTTGCCATGATTCCATATTACTTTCAGGAGTTGTAAGTTGATAATATCCATTATTGATATTAAACTCTAGTAGACCATTAGAATGCTTTCTGAGATGAATAATATCCGTTGAGTTATTATCTCTAGAGAGTTTATCTCTATATAGCAAGTACAAACTGGCAGAGAATGGAGATATTCCAGAGTTAGGTCGTTTCGATAAGGCTAATAGGCTATCGCCGATAGAATATTCTTTGTCAAAGTGGTCAATGAATGCAGAATAATTATTTTGAATATCATCTGATTCCTTGATAATGCCTAATTTGACAAGTTCGTTAGCATGGATTCTTTGATATTCGGACATCATGTTGTTTATATATGACAATTCAACTTTAGCTTCCTTTATGGCTTCTCCAACATTGAATGCTTTACCGGCTTTTGTGAATAGAGTACGCCCAGGAATCAAAGTGAGAAGGAATAATATGCATAACACCATCATTGGTTTCTTGTCAAATAAATAACTCTTTTTCTTTTGTAAGTAATTGCCATTATCTTCAGATATTACAGAAAGTGTTGATAAGGCTATAATGGCTAACAAAGAAAAGGTTAATAAAACAGTTAATGCCGAATCAATACTGACAAGAGGATAATCTTGCCCAAAGAATATAAAACGGTTTGTTACAGCTAAAGTAATGAAAATGGCTTGACACAACAGCAATGTTCCTGCTCCAATGCCTAACAATTTTCTATACTTCAATTGCTTGGAAGATTCAGAAGAACTAAAGATGGTTGGCAATAAGATAAAGAACATTAGAAGCAAAGCATATGCTGCCCAGATGGAATGTTCTCCAATAACGTATCTTCCTAAGACCGCATCTGTTTTTTGTGTATGCCATGTTATTCCCTTGTTGAAGTGGCTTCGTAATTCGTAAGGGGCATCTTTTGTGTTAGGCTGTTCTTGGATATAATAGTTCAGATACCATCTGTTTTGAGAGGCCTGAAAGAGACGCTCTAAGTCTCTTGTATTCACCTTTTCATCCTTTATTATTTCGTCCATAGGTTTTATGTGGACCTCAGATCTATACAAGAGATGCCTATGACCATCTAAATAAGATTTACCCTTAAAAGCAAAAATGAAAGGTAGTACAACAATAATGCAGATAGGAATCCATTTCCATTTTGCAGAAACAGTACTTGGTACATTCTTATAATAGAAATAGGCTATACCGATAAAAGCACATGTTAGGATAATACAGAATAGAACGAAATGTTGATATACGAAAGGAACCAAATATATTCCAAAATACATGAATAAGGCAAACAAGACAATAAGTATAATAACAAGAAATCCATACTTCGTCTTATTATTTTCTTTTATGTTATTCCAATTCAGATAATGCTCAAAAGCATTGTATAAGAGGAGGAACAATGTAAAGACAATACCAAAACCAGAATCTACAATCAAAGCATATGCTGCAATTGCAAGCATTGCTAGATACCTTGCAAATTTCCATTTGAATTGTATTTTTGTGGCATATTGAGTGTAACACCATTCTATAAGAAAGAAAGTAACAACTGGAGCATAGACTGCTCTGACTCTTTCATTGAGAACTATTCCTCCCAAGAGCAGAATTGATAGCAATGCAATAATTCTAACCAATCCTTTTTGGGGATGTTTAACAAACGAAGAATGTCCTAATTTATAAACAATTAGGCTAATGCAAAGCATTGCTACACCCGCTAAAGTTGCAACGAATGTGTACCTATCTTGGACATAGGTTTCAAAACTAGTGATACTGAAATTATCCAGTGGAGGAAACACACTGGCTCGCCATGCTAAAAATGAACGAAATACAAGAAGAGCAATTAAACTGATCCATACTATTGTTTCTCCTCTTGTTTCATATTTGCGGCCTCCCAAAAGCATGGAGATAAATGCTCCCAGAAGAGCTGCTACTATTAACAAATACCCTTTCGTGGTAGAGAATGGGACTGTATTCCTGATATTTACAAACTTAAAAATTGGAGATAGTGTCCGCGAGTCTTTATTTAATGTAAAGACGTCACCATCCTTCAGAAGAGAGCTGCCATTAGGAGAGGAGAAGATAATTTTGTCATCGCTAATCGGTAGGATTTTACATGACAGGGGGACTAATGTCTCTTCTGGTAGATATTCAATACCAAGATAGAACTGCTTGTCTTCTTTTAATTGTGGGAAAACAGGATAATTCAGTGCCAAAGGTGTCGGTGCGGAAGCAAGATTCTGGTAATTGCTTGTGATAATTGCTGTGTGAATATTGTTAATAGAGTCTTTGTCTAACGGAAGTGTGTGCCTTAGTGGGGCGTCTAACATAACGGTTAGTTTGTTACTACGAACCACCGGATGTATGTATGATGTAGCATGCAGACCTGTTCCAATTTTGTAAGCAGCCCCATCCTTAGCAACAAAAGTTCCTTTACAGGTTAGCATGTCGCGGGTATATGTGTGGCTGTTTGTCTCGATGGTTTTTATATGAGAAAGAGCTAATGGTGAGAATGCCAAATAGAAATGACTTGGGCGTGTCGATTCTATATTCGCTCCAGCAACTTTGCGTAGCAGGGTGATCCCTTGAAGGACACCCGCTTCAACATTGAAACCATCAGGGAAGGGTATATCGTTAATAATGTCGTATAAAGGAAGTGACCTTCGAATAAACTGTTGATAATTTCCCTTACTCTTTCCGATGATTGAATCATTTTTCAAGAATGTAACGAATACCATACAAGAACCTCTTCTCTTTGGAGAGAATTTGTTCGCTATGGCTTCTAAATATCTGTTTGGTCTAATTGAATCTTTGACTACGACAGATAGTGACAAATTTTCATTATTAAAGTTGAGGGTAAACTCTTTATCGAAAGATGGCATCTCTTCTCCATTTACAAGAGAATCAACTGTTGCGCTTATCTTTTGATATATTGGTTGGGGTGTAGAATAGTTTATTGTTAACTTGTCGTTAAGCCGGTTTAAGCTAACAGTACCACCTAGATCTTTATTGCTCCATATGGGCTGGATATTATTATTCCCAATCAAATAAATGGTATCTTTTGAGGATTCATATCCTTCAAAACTCAACAGATGATGATCAACATTGGTAAAAACATTCTTTGCAGGATTGTATAAATGGTTGAGAGTTAATAATGCGACAGTACCTGCAAGAAGTAAGTGGAAAGGCCAAAACAGCATACCATTTACAGAAAATCGTCCGGAAGCGGCACACAGCATTAAGAAAATCAATGCTATAGTAGATGTTGTCAGATTGAAACCAACAATAGCAAATGTTAAGATAACCAAAATGGCTCCAGCCAAATATATTATATCATATGTTTTCATTCTTTTCTTCGTTAAGAACATAATAGCCATGTATTGTTGCGTCTTGAAGAGTTATTCCATCAAACTTTAATAGAGAATATAAGACTCTAGCTTCGCGATCTGTTTCATATGGGTCGGTACTTATTGGACTAGCACCAGCATCTCGAGCATTTTTTCCTAAAAGCATCATGGTTGGATTTATTTTCATCAGAGGCGATAAATTGACATAACCGGTTCGATATCTACAGAAGTCAATTGTATGTAACGAGATTTCCATCATTAGCCTATGTATCTTAGGATATAGCTCATTGCGAACAGGCATTTCAGCCCCTTGTATAGTGTCACGCCACTGTTTACCATAAGTGCCTTCCATCTTCTGTATCCACATATAACATTGTCTGTATGTGTCTAATTCTAAACTTAACTGTTCTAGATTATCCAAATCTTTTGCCGTTTCTTTAGCTTTAAGAATTATATCTGTAAGGCTTCTGCATTCATCAATACAGAAAGACTTTTCTATAGGCTCTACTCTGTCTTTATTATCCTCTACTACTCTGGGAATAATTTCAGATGGAAGTGAAGTCGGCTTCAATTTAATATATAAATGAACCATTGCCAATAACGCTAATGCGATTGTTGCGGGTATTGGAGATATTTTGATAGGAAGACTCTGAGGTAGAGTATTCACAAGGACTATTAATAATAATAGGATAAACTGGCTAAAAAGAGTTACCTTCATTACAAATTATCTATGTTAAATAAAGTTATGTTATTACTGTCTGTATTTTTGTTGTATATAGGGAATTTGCTTTCAAACGCCAAAGAATTTTCTCTTATCATGACTTTGGGTTCAAGTGGATCTATTGATTTCTCATGACGAAGAATTGGTTGGTTACCTGTAAAATACAATTCTCCTGTTGTTTGTGGAGAGAGTCCACGTACTTTCCATTCTTGTCCATTAAATAGTATCACAGAATTGAGGTTGATATCAGTTCCCTGATTTATGAAATCTTCATCTATATTAAAAGCGTCTTCAAAATTGAAATCGAAGTTTGTATTATCTAGTTTCTTCTTGTTTTTATATATTTGTGGCTTGCTTGGCAATCCGCAATTGAAGTTTACTGACAAGTTCAACCCAAGTGCTCCTCTTAAGCATAATGATTTTGAATTAGGCAATGATGTTATTGTAACTGTTTCTCCCCACTTTTCTTTAAACAGTTTTTCTAATGTTTTCTGAAGAAGGGGGAACCTGAAAGCGCGACCAGTTAAAATAATCTCGTCTATATTTATTTTATTCTGCTTGCCAAATCTCTTCCACAACTTCCATCTGTTCGAAGATTGCATTTTGATTATGCCATCCAATGAAAGGACAAGTTTTGAGCAAATATCATAGCACATTTTGTGAATAATGGAATATTGATCGCCCAATGATCCATTCCCGATAGCGTTTAATATAGTAGCTAAACCTCCAGCAGTCAGTTCGTCCTCGTGGCTCTGTGTTTTAGCATGTAATTCATTACATCTTTGTAGGTTTGATTCTACGTTAAATTTGTTGCTATAATCACGTTTAATATTTTCCAATGCAGTATGTAAATCTCGCAACCCTTTTTGATCCGTCTGTTTATTCATTAATATTTGTTTCATCAAATTTTTGCGTTTGCGTGAATCTGATGAGCCAACAATAACGGCGCATACGTGGTCAAATAATGCATATGTTAATGCGTTTCCAGCTCCTATAAACCCATTTTGATACAAACTCTCTATGTGCCCAGATTCGTCAGTTTGGCAAACAGAATAGTCCATCGTCCCTTTTCCTGCATCAATAGTTAAGAATGTTTTATGCTTTTTGATTTGTTTGTCATCGACATATCCCGCAAAAGAAGCATCAGATTCACTAATTGGGGTTATCTCCAGGTGTACAAATTCACCAAGATAGTCATTTAATAATAGTTCGTCGTTGATGTTCTGTATCAATATATTGATAGTTTTGATACCCATTACATTTGGTACCAGCAATTTTAATTGGATTCCAATGTGCTGATTGTTATGCTCGCCAACAATGGCCTTTATTATTGTTTCTATGAACTCTAAAATGGCTTTTCTGTATACAATCAATACATTTCTTCTATCTTCTTTTTCATCAAGGAGTGCAATTTTAATATTTGGGAGTAGTCTGAATTTCTCGTCAGATTTTAAAGAATCATCTTCATTTTTTTCTGATAGAAATAATGGCCTATTGTATTCGTTTTCTACATAAAAAATAGTTTTAAAGAGAGTATTATCGTCATCATCAAATTGCAGGAAATTTTGTATTGGCGTTTTCTCATAGCCTTTAGCGATAGAGCTATTTATTTGCTTGGCATTTTCAATTAGATGGATTTTTTTAAATTCTGAACCTTCAAGGAAAGCAGCCTGAGACGCTTCAGATCCAAAGTCTAATGATACTTCGTAATAAGACTTTTTGGGGATTAGGTGAAAGTACAACATTGTGTTGTATAGTTCGATTTTTCCGTCTTTACATGCCTTGTTTAAAACAATTTCAAGGAGGATTGCTTTATATTTATTTCTGGTATTGTCAGAACTGATAATAATACCAGAATCATCTTGAGAGATACTAATAAGATCGAAGTTAAATTCATTGCTTGGGTAATTATTTGACTTCGTATTTTCTTCAAAAACTAGTTTTAATATATCTGCCTGCCCTTCTTTCTCCTCATATTTACATGAGCTTATAGATAGAACAACGTTGTTAATGTCATCATGAGTTCCATTTTCTGATGTTGCGCGAAGATTAGGGAGTAGGCGAATAAGCTCAGGTCTACCATGTTCTTCAACCGGAATAATAAAATCAGATTCGTTCATATCACAGTCCTTTTCTTGTTTTAAAGAAAGGATGGAATATTTTCTGTTATTTATTAAGATTGGCAAATAGTACATTTGTTAAAATATGATTTTGATAAGTTCCGTTAATGAATAATATGTTGAAATACCAATTAGAAGATACCATAAAACGTCTTTCACTTTTCCTGTATCGACATACTGTAGAAAAGAAAGATGTTCATGGTAAGGTATGGGAACGGAGGGAGTCAATCCGGGGATTTCTTTAATTGAACATTTTTCACAGCCATATTTAACAAAACCCATTGATATTTTGGTATCGCCATATTCTGTGATTTTACCTGAAGGGCTTATAAATATAGCCCCAAGAATTATATCTCCCCAAACGAAACCTAATCCTTTTTCTCTGAAATACTGATTGATATCTTTATGGGAATCTACACATTCAGCAAGCATAACAATATACTTGTCCAATATTTCTTTGGAATATGCCGGGTTCTCGTGAATGACGAGCTGAAATTTTGGATTCTTTTTATCCATAGGAGGATAATAAATAACCCTCAATGGTATGTTGTCGTTTTCTGTGTTCATGCTGAGTTTATCATTTGACTTTTATTTCCCGATATTTGCCAGTAAATGTATGGTTTCTTGAATCCATTAAAGGAATTTTCAAAACTTTTGTTTTATCGTCGTAAAAGAAACGGTTTCTTTCATCACAGCCCATATTAACCAGTTCAATCATTGAACTGCCATCTAAAATGTTGGACGACACTAATTTCCCTTTTTCTAAAGTATATGAGAATAATACCAAGTTATCAGTTTTGAAATAATCATCGTTGCCTTCAACAAAAGGCATGGGACATGGATCGGTATATACAGCTTCAATAAGATAGTGTGTTTTGCCATTAAGAGTTGCTTGGGTAATAGCCAGTCTATTGCAGTTAGGGAAATTGGCTCCTTTGAAATCTTTCATCCTTAGATATAATATTGAAGAGAAATCATCCAATGTCACAATCCCCTTCTTTGTATTATATTGAGCTATAAGTTCGTCAGAACTCGATCCGAAACCGTTTCCACCTGTCCAACAGTAATATTTGTAAATTCGAAACATTCCATCACTGGAGGTTATTGTTTCGAATTCATTATCATTGTTGAATCTGTATGACAGTGTATTCGGGTTGGTATGAAGAAGATAAGAAAAATTTAAATCTCTTCTTTGGGAACCACATCCTACAGGATCGTTATCATCATGTTTTTTTAGTTCAACAAAAGATTTTTCTATGTCTTTATTATTTATGAATATATCCCCATTGCAAATAACGCTTGCGAAAAAAGAAGCAGTTTCTTTTCCTTTGGCATTATTATATATAACTTCATGGTAGGGATTGGACAATTCTCCTTGCGATATCGGACCAAAAGAATAACTTCCCTTATAAGTTCCTTCAATGTATTCGTCAAATGTAACTGTGCTATCTCCGAATTCGTTTATATAATATCTTGGTCTTAATAGGATTTTATCCTTGGAATTAGAGCCTATGTATCGGGCTTCCCATCCATCTGTTGTATTTGTAATCTCCAAAGGAAGACATTTTGCTGGATCAGTAGGGGTACAAAAAATAGTTTGAACAAAGTCTAGATTAGGATCTTTGTCCGAATCGCACGACGTTGCGACTATACTAAGAAATCCAATAATATATAATAGTTTTATTCGCATAGAGGCTTAATTATTGTTTATATCCTACAAAAGTAATAAAAATCCGTTAGATATCATTATTTTACGCACTTTTTTTTCTTTTATTAATATTTGTAAATAAATGTATTGAAGTAGAAATTCTTTTACTTATCTCAAAAACCGATTCTTTTCTTTTCAATTGGGACATCAATTGGTTGTATATCAGAGGGAGTAATATTGAAAAAAGATTTGGCACTTTGATTTGATTTGTTACGCATACAGCGCTTTGCGTGTAGAAGATAAATGTTCTCGAGTAAATTTGCTATAAACCGTGCATTACCCCAATTATTGGGATTACGAACAGCGTACGCCTCTGTTATGACAGATTTATACTTACGCAGTCCAGACCGTGTAAAATGATACCCATATTCATTTAATCTTCGAAAGGTTATTTTTAGTAGTTCATCTACAGAAAAATCCTTAAATTCAAATTTATTTGGGAATCGTGATGCCAGTCCTGGATTCAAATCCAGTAACTTCTGCATGGGTTCCTTGTATCCGCATAAGACTATAGCAATGTCGCGTTGTTTTTCATTTGAAAGAATATCCATAAATTGTGGAAGTATTAATTTCCCTGGATCATTTGGATGACTTGAATTTAATAAATAAGCTTCGTCAATCATAAGCACGCCGCCTTTGGCCATTTCTAATACTTGCCGTATGGCTTTTTCTTCGTCGCCCCAGTTTGATCCTAAGAATGTTGACCGATTACAGACCACGACATGTCCTTTACTTAATACTCCTATTTCTTTCAGTAAACCTCCATAAATTTTACAAACAGTAGTTTTTCCTGTTCCTGGTTGTCCAATAAATACAGCATGAAGTGAAACATTGTGTTGTTTCCATCCAGTATGATGACTACTCATCCATCTGTTGTATTCTGTTAACTCAAGGAGATCGCTTATTTGAGATTTGATGTTCAAACAACCGACCATCTTGTCAAGTTCTTCTCTTGGAGAAGGCATAGGTTTAAGAATCTCAACATTTACAACTTTATTTTGACTAAGTTTTAGCGTTCCGGATGGGAATTGAGACAATGAGCTGTCAATGTCATCTTCAAATAGGTTTTCTTCATCTTCAACTAAATTGTCTAAATCATTATAATTGTCATCATCGTCTTCTAAAGACAAATCATTAGAATAAATATCGTTATCGTCTTTATCGAGTCCAAACTCCATTTCGTCATAATCGGCATCAATCCCCTCGAAAGCGTAAGGATCTTTAGGAAGATATCCTTGACGTTCACAATAAAGCCTAAATGCCTTATATTGTTCAAGTGCAACCTCGTGGAACTTGTATGAATAGTGTACGTATGGAGAAAAGTCTTTGGAAAAGTTGTGGTATACGGATACGCCCATCATATCCCATATTCCGAGCATACTATCATAGTTTATGAAATTTGAATTTGTCAAAAGTACGCTCCAGATAAAGCCAATTTTTACATTTGCATCAGCCATTGCCTGTTTGTATTCACGAGTAAATTCGGAAAGTTGCCATACCGGACTCGTACGTTTATTATTACTACTAAAATACGTTGGGGGTTGACCAAAGAAATCTTCTTCTTCGGCGAGTTCGTCTTCTGGGGTTGAACGCCAATCCACCATCAAAATAACTACCTCTTTTTCCTCCACAAATGCATATATAGGAGTGTCGCCTGTTGTTTTGCAGAACCCCTGCAGACACATGCAGTCAACTTCTCGTTTTCGCGCGATGCTGGCTATTATCTTGAGAATCCAACTGTCATCCTGGTTCTTAAATCTCGGTATTAACTTTAAAGACATAACTAATTTTTAAACTGTTTAAATTATTTCGTTTTTCTAGTCTTATGACTTTTGTTAGAGAGATACTCTTAGATCTACTTTAGATAATTGAGTATAGGTGTATATCATACTATATAATCATACTGCAAAATTATAGTGTTTTTTTTGTTCCAACAACGTTTTATTTGCCTTTTATTGGGACACAATGATGAGTTTTGTCTCGTTTTTGATAATATTATCATTAATTTTTCGTAAATTTGCAGCAAAATAACTAAAAAGCAATGGCATATGGATCGTTTATATGAGATATGTGACGATATGGCTTCCACTGACCAGTTTGTTACACTCAGGTCTATAATGGAAAGGTTTTATGGCGTCAAGATTAGTAAACTTGAAGGTAACAGAGAGTATGGAAGATTGAAAAAACAGCTGAACCGAAATGGGCATGCTGTTGAATACAAGAATGGCCATGATTTCCGAGAGGGTTTTAGATACAAGAAAGGATATGAATACTATTTCCGAAATGAAGAAGAAAAGAATGCTTTAACAAGGAAGGAAGGAGATGAAAGACGCTTATTCCTTACAGGTGGTCTTCAGATGCTTTTTGACGGAGAATCAGCACAAGAGCATCTGGTCGAATTAGAATGTGTTTCTGAACTACAAAATCTTAACCTTGTAAAGGTGTTGGTAAAATATCTTGGTAAGTGGGTAATTTCTTTTAAGTACATTCAAGGCTTTCATAATTTGATGGCGAAAACAGTGCATCCGCACCTCTTGAAGGAATATAACTCTCGATGGTTCTTGTTTGGTTATGTTCAACATGATGATGGCACATGGGAAATTGTTAATTTTGCATTAGACAGAATTATTTACAACGAGGCTTCTATGGATATCAAAGTTCATCCAGATATAGAATTTAAAAAGGCACCGAAGAACTTTTACCAAAACTATTTTAAGGATATAGTAGGAGTGACTCGTTTATTAGATAAAGAAGTAGAGCATATCATTATACGGACTACTGATTTTAAAGTTCATCATCTATTACGTACTAAACCATTGCATTCGTCTCAAATTGAGACAATGGCATTTGATGTTGAGACTATGCAAGGAGAGTTCTCTATAGATGTTATCCCCAATATCGAATTGACAACGCGCTTGCTTAGTTATGGGCCTGGTTTATTTGTTTTGAGTGGAGAATCTTTCCGTAATCAAATTGAAGGTGCAATTAAACAGATGCAGAATTTATATAGATGAGTTTATTGTTTATTTGATACACCAATGACTATAGAAGAAAAGAAATTATTAGAGGGAATTCAATATCCTTCAATTATGATAAGAGATGATTATAGAGTTCAAGCTGAGGTGCTGGATTTCTATAATAGATTCTCTTCAATAATGGCTGACAAGGATATTAAAATAGAAATTGAGAAATATTTAAGAGCAAAATATGGATGTGTAGAAACTACCGGCAAATATTTACCTTTTGATATTGATACTTGGCTTTCTACACAAAGGTCTTTTCACAAGAAATGTTCTTGTGGATGGGAATGTCCTTGGGACAAAAGACATTTATATCATTACTGTGTTAATTGTGGAAAACTTCTTCCGTATAATGAAAAAGTAACACTGTTGAATGATTCTTATTTGTGTCAATTAAAAAAGAAAATTGGTGATTATGAATCAAAGGACAAGGAAGAATCATCTATTTGGAACAAAATTAAAAAGACTATATTTTGAAAAGCGGTATGGAAAAGAAGTGTTCAAATCCTAATTGTCTTCATGTAAATAAAGAATCTTCGCATTATTGTGTTAATTGTGGTGAGCCTTTGGAAAAATCAGGCTGGATTTTGCCACGTCCAGTAAGATATCGTGTCGTGTCAGAATCTGATTATAACGAAAAAGTTAATCAAGTCGTTGCTTTGGAAAAGGAGCGTAATAGGCTTAGAAAGCAAATCGGTGATTCTTGGGGATACAAATTTGAGATGTGGCTGAAGGATTACTGGGTAGCTGTATTTTGGACTTTTTTAATCGTTATCCTTATTATCTTGACAGGCTGGTTTTTTAAATCATGTGATTTTGGCAAAATTTTCGAAATGGCTAATAATCCCAACAAAGAAATGGAAAAAATCCAGGTTTTACAGGATATGAAAACTCTCAAATATGGTATTTATAATAAGGAGACAGAAGCGATGACTGTACCTTATGAATATGACAGTATAAGTCATAAAAAGCTAAATACCATGCTAGGCAGCAATGGCGTAAAAAATTATATGGACTATTACTGCTTATACAGAGATGGGAAGATTAGGATTGCCAATGCCTCTGGAAATTTGACAATTGACACAGGACTTGACTCAATAAGTAGAGACTTTAGCGGTTTATTTGTAATGTTTAGAGGAGGAAAACGAGGTCTGTTTGACACTTTCGGAAATCAGATAATACCATGTGAATATCAATATGTAATTTGGCAGAAACCTCCCCGTTTCAGTTCGTTTGAGCACCCAGGGGTTTATGTAGGAAACATCATTCCTGTTAAAGTTGATGATAATAGCGGATGGGAATTATATAACAGACAAGGCCGTAAAATCAGAGGCCAACATTATGCATTTGCTATTCAGACCGGTGATCCACGCTTGATTAAAGTTCGTGAAAAAACTAATGATTATCATTCATATGGTCTAGTAGATGAGAGTGGTCAAGAAATAATGCCATGCAAATATTATACGATTTCCGCATTTGGAAACGAAAGAGCATGGGTAAGGGAGAAATATAGTGATTCTTGGTCGCTAATAGACAATAAAGGCAATCGCCTTATGACTTTAGCGAAAGGTTACTATCCCTCTGTATTTAGCTATGGGCTGGCTGCTATCACCGAAAAGGATAAGGTCGCGTATTGCGATGTTTCTGGTAAATTTGTTATCCCGATGAAATATGAAAGGGTTTATAATAGTAATGGTAGTTTTACAAGTCCGTCTTTTTATAATGGAAAGGCCAGAGTCTCATTTAATGGCAAGCCAGGATACATAAATAAAGATGGAATGTTTTCCCCAGATACCAACTAAAATAACTATTTATGGTAGATATAACGGATCGAGACATAATTGTAAAGGCTGTCCCGTAATAGTACTGTTACAATTTCTATATATTATTGATTATTTCGTATCTTTGCCATCTATATAGAATAGTAGAGATGAAAAGTAAAAATAAAAGGAACACGCCAATAGCGACACTTATCAGGAACTTTGTAGATAAAAAGAGCGGCAAAGTTTCTGTATCAAGGAAAGAGATACAGTGGCGTTTTGGGGCACTTGACTGGAAGGATCAGAAAACAATATTAGCAGCTTTTCTGGAAGCAGGGAAGGAAGATAGGCATTGGGCGTATAAACAATTGCTCGACTATTGGGACTCTTCATTGGAAAACAAGATAAAGGAACTATGGGAGTTGTATCATGAGCAAAGATGTAAGTGGGTAGTCATTAGGTACCTTTCGCTGGACTATGTCAAGCAGAACATGCAGGACTTTACAGAGGAGCGCGATTATTACTTTGCATGTCTTAGACTGGCAAAAGACAAGGACTATGTGATTGAAAAGGAAAAACTATCGCTCACAGATTATTTTGCAGTTTTATATCATTCTGGCAGAGGGTTTGATGAAAATGAGGGATTAGCCGTTCTGTACAAAATAGTTCACAACTACTGTGTTAAAGGTATCGAAGATTATGAAGTTAGCAAGTCAAGGGATTCTGATACGACAAGTTGGTTCTTTCCTGTCAATTTGCAGGATATAAGACTGGCTATATACTATTTGGAAAAGGCTGATTGCTGTAAACCGGTCTTGGCGTTTGAGGATTGGAACGAAAAAGTCAAGAAAGCCATGAAGGACAGTCAAGAATACAAAAGGCTTCATGCACATCCTTATGTGGACTATGACTATGAACGCAGGAAACTGGATATCTTGCGGAAATATGCCTATCTGGCTTTGGATGATAAATACAAGATGCCGTCAGATCCTTCTGCAGATAATTTTCTGAAACCAGTAAAGGAGTACTCTGAGGGGGGAAAAACCGTCTTTGATACTTTTTCAACGAGTTCACAATCTGACTATACTATGGGGTCGCAACCTATTGAACCTGATGAAATACTCCCTTTTTAAAAACAAACAAGGAAACTACATAAGGCTATCTGGCATGATTGATAAGTTTTATATACAGACCAATGACACCGTCCTGGACTTCATGTCCGAGATAGCTAAAAGTAAAGAGGTGTTTTCTACCTTTTCTGGTAGGGAAATAGACAACTACACAGTCTGTTTCTATGCAACTAAAACAGAAATAGTCTTGCTGTGTATAGACTGTTGGAAAGTGGAAGATGGGGCCTTAGAGTATGCAGATAAAGGCGTAGGCAGGCTCACACTAAACAGCCCTGCTAAATATTTCAGAAAGGTTCTTCCTGATGGTACAGTCAGCAAGGATCGGAAAGATCGGAGATTCAGTCCTATGATGGAGCTATATGATCAAGCATGTGAGATGCGCAGATTCTTGGCGCTATCACAGCAGTATGATTTGGTGCCAGCCATTCACCTGGTACTTCTGACAAACTCCCACATTGTGAATTATAAGAAAATGGTCAGGACATGGCAACAGGATCTGTTCGGTTTTTCTGTCTTGCATAATATGCATGGTTTGCGAGATCTGAATTATCTCAATATCCCTTATAACAATGATTCCAGCATTGAGGGGTCTGAGTATTGGAGAAAGTGGCAAATATATCTAAAAAATAGAGGCTGGTTTGATTGGGATGATTATCGTTATGATGACTGGCCGCCTCCCTCCGACAAAAGGTATAAATGGAATGGGGAAATGGGCCATTTGATATCAGATGAATTTGAAAAACAATAATGTAGAGTAATATGATAGGAAAGATAGTGAAAGTAACTGTTGATAGGCCTATAGGAAGTTATCATCCTGTGCATAAGAATCTGTATTATCCCATTAACTATGGGTATGTAAAAGGAATCATAGCACAGGACGGGGAGGAACAGGATGCTTACGTAATCGGCGTGGATGTACCTGTCAAGGAGTACACTGGAAAAGTCATAGCCGTCATTCACAGAAATGATGATGTTGAAGAGAAATGGGTAGTTTGCCCAGAGGACAGGGCTTTCACCAAAGAAGAAATAGAGGAAATAGTTAGATTTCAAGAGCAATTCTTCGATTCTATCGTTATCATGTCTGTGTGAAATACTAATGATAAAGGAATAGAACTCCCGAAAAATGTAAAACATGAAGAGACAACATCATTATATAAAGATTTTACCAGTATACTATAATGCTATAGATTCTGGAGAAAAGAGTTTTGAGGTAAGGTATAATGATAGGAATTATCAAGTCCATGACATACTGCATTTACAGGAGTGGTATAATGGTAATTATACTGGCAGAGAGATGGCTGTGGAGGTAACCTATCTATTAGATGCCCCAGACTATTGTAAAGAGGGATATGTGATAATGTCTATTAGTCGAAATTGGGAATCAGAATGAATATAAGAGTTCTATATAACGTCTTTTTGGTCAGATTGGGCATCCGACAGATATTACCCTCTGACTATGTTAATGGGATTAGCGTCATGGAAAACAATGACCCAATGGTACAACTGCTAGCAGACGAGGGTTTGGTCAAAACAGACGGGAATGCTTATTTTGGGAGAAAAGGCATGATTGAGCGTTTGTTAAAGGCAGCAAAGGTGGTCTCGGAGAAGGGCTATCGTTTACACATATATCAGATTTATCGTTCTCCCGAAACTCAAACCAATAGGCGAAATGAACTATATGAGCAGTTAAAGCAGAAATATCCAGATTATGACGAGACGGAAATTCTTCGTTTGTTGAATATTGGTATCGCAGGAGTCGGAGGTGGGCATCAAACGGGTGGAGCGGTTGATATGGGTCTCTGTGATAAAGAAGGAAGAGAATTAGACATGGGTACTCAATACTCAGAGCACAACCAAAAGACGAAGACTCGTTGCATAGCTCTGACCGATGAACAACGTAGGAATAGACGTATTCTGGTAGATGCTATGCAACGAGCCGGTTTTGTAAACTATCCTGCTGAATGGTGGCATTTTTCTTATGGCGATAAGATGTGGGCAGCCTACATCAATAGGAAGTCGGCTTTGTACGATATTGTTAAGTATTAAATGACAGCATGCCGTTAACTTCTCTGATGTCACCTTTTTGTAGCATGATATCGAGGACAGCATTGATCGTCTCGACTATTTTTGCTCCGGCATTGGAGAATCCGAGCTTTCGGCCTGCAATAGTCGGGATCTTTTCCTTGGGAAGCGAGAACTCCTCAAGTATCACTTCGTTGACGGCATTCATAACCTCACATACCGGGATTTCCGTAATGCTTCTTGGCGATGGGGAGCGATAGGTTTTGTAATCCTTCGAACTTGTCTCATCCATCCACAGACTCGAGACGCCACCCAGCGAAAGCGGATCACAATAGAACTTGGTCATTGCTATGGATACCGCCTTCTGGATATTGGCCCCAGCATGGCCGAAGCCGAAAAGCCTGGCTAGCCGCTTACAGAGATAGCCTTCGGTGATGGGCTGTTCTTTGGCCAGTATCTGACGAATCACCTTGGTATTATAAGTTGCGGTCGGATCATAGGCTGCCTTGTCGATTGCAGGAACGGTGACTTCTGCCTCAATATACGGTATCTGTCCCTGATTCCTTTCCGGTTCCTTGAGGATGTCGGTCTTCTTGATATGGTCTGCACAGAACGCCTTGAGGGGGATGTCGTCTTTTTCTGCCGCAGGCTTCACGTCGGCGGTCTCATTTCCCTTTAGTTCGTCTAGAATCTGTTGGATGCTTCGCTCACGGTTCTCATACCAGTCGATAGAATAGACGCGCATTACACGCCATCCCAGCATCCTCATGACATTGGGCTGTACGATCTCACGGTCACGGGTCGTCTTCGTCTCATAATAGGTTTTGCCGTCGCAAAGGATTCCTAATATGTATTTTTCGGGATGCTCTGCGGTCGAGACGGCAATGTCTACCTTGAAATTCGAACGGCCTACATTGGGCTTGGCCATGTAACCTTGTTCTGTGAGCATGTCGCAGATTTGTCTTACCATCACGTTCCGGTCTGCTTCCTGCAAGGCACTGTCTATCATGGGCAGACGGCCAGTCTCAGCGAACTCTAGGAAACCTTTCAGCCCTTCTACGCCTTTGGCTTGCGAACGCTTGAGGTCTATCTGACTCGACTTCAACGTTGAGTATACAATCATTTCATAACGGGCGCGTGAAACGGCAACGTTGAGTCGTCTTTCACCACCCGCATTATTCAGTGGGCCGAAATTCATGGATACCTTGCCGTTCTTATCGGCACCATAGCCAACGGAGAACAGGATAACGTCACGTTCATCGCCTTGTACGTTTTCAAGATTCTTCACGAAGATGGGTTCATGACTGTTGTAGGCGATGTCCTTCAGTTCCGGATGACGGTCAAGTTCCTCTGTCAGGTCATCTTCAATACGGTCTCCTTGTACTTTACTGAAGGAAACGACACCGATGCTGTACTTCGACAGTTCTGGGTCTGAGAGCCTGCGGATAATCTCCTTGACAATGGCCTTTGACTCTTCCGGATTACTGCGTGTACGTCCTTTGTCATAGACACCATTTACAGGTACTAACTTGACCTTGGCCATCTGATCGTCGACGGAAGGGAAGGTGAAGAGGCGGTTGTCGTAATACTGGGAGTTACTGAATGCAATCAGACTCTCATGCTTGCTGCGATAGTGCCAGCTCAGGTAGTACTCACGCAGCGACAACGTCTTACAGTCGTCAAGGATACTCTCCATGTCGTCAATATCGGCTTCTTCTTCATCAACCTGGGTGGAAGAGAAGAAACTGGTTGGCGGCATCTGTTTGCTGTCGCCCACCACAATCAGCGCCTTGCCTCGTGCAATGGCTCCCACGGCCTCGCTGGTAGGCATCTGAGAGGCCTCGTCGAAGATGACCAGGTCGAACTTCTCGGATTTCAGGTCGATGTACTGGGCCACACTGATAGGACTCATCAGCATACAAGGGCAGAGTCGTGGCAGCAGAGTGGGTATGTTGTCCATAATCGTGCGGATGGAGTTGCCTCGTCCGCCGTTGGCGATATTGCGTTTCAGGATACCGATCTCCGAACCGTCAGCCGAGGACGCAGAAGAAGACGGCACTCGTGCTGCTAATTTGCTATAGAGCTCTTCCTTGCTTAGTTCCTGGAAACGCTGGGTGTCTCGCTTGTATTGTTCTATGCGCTGGCTGAAAAGTTTGCTGTTGAATGAGCGCAGCTGTTCGTCGGCATCTATGGCTACAGAGATAAGATAGCGGTATACGCCTTTGATGAAGGCAGGTATGACTTCCTGGGGTTTTCCACCCTTTTCAAGTAATGCAACGACCTGTTGTAGATTCATCTGGCATAGCTCTCGCTTCTTGTCCGTCCACAGATACCAGTCCTTCATCTGCTGATAGCCATCAAGCCATCTGGACGAAGAAACGGCGATATCTTCTATCGCGTTTTCCTGGTTTGTCTTTGCCTGCAGTTGGTCGGTCATTTCCATCAGCTGATGATGGAGGACCAGCACATCTTGGTCAAAGTTCTGACGCCCGTTGGCACCTTGCAAGCCGATGTGCTTCTGATAGACATCCTGCCGGTTCTGATAATCGCCGATAAGGGTAAAGACTTCGTCGATGTTCGAGGCATCGACACGGCCATAGATTTGGAAAGCCTTCAAGAACTTCTTCTTGGCAAAATAACGCGGCAGGAACCATTTGGCCTGTATGTCCTCCCATTCACGCTTACAGGCTCGTACATTTGTCTGCATCATGTCGGTGCTGCATGCCGACAGAGCCTGGGTGTAATCCGCAAAGGTCTTACTGAACTCCTGCAGAAGCTTTTTGATGCCATCGGTCGTCTCGAGTCTGTTGTTAACAGGCTCCAATCCTAATAGCGGATGACTCTCTGGCGTACCGACAATATTCAGAATAGTGTCAAGGGAATCAACCTGTTCCCGGCAATTCGCGATAAAGGAGGCGGTCAGGACATCTTTGCCAGGCAAGCCATCTTGTACTTCTTCCTGCGGGATCGACAGGTATTCGGAGATACAGTCATATAGGCTCAAACCATTGCTGCCTTTTTGATGTAGGGCATCCATGTATCTAATCAGGCTTTTGCGCTCAGCAAACAATTCTTCTGCCTTGGAAGCATATTCTGCTGGTTCCTTAATCTTAGTGACATTCAGCACCTTGTCCATCTGTTCCAAGAAATGCTTCTTGGTGGCTTTGTTGGAGTGCAGTTCCAGGCAGAAGGGTGCAAGACCTATCTTTTCCAATCGTGACTGGACAACAGAGAGGGCTGCCATCTTCTCTGCCACGAAGAGCACCCTTCGCCCCTGATAGAGCGCATTGGCAATCATATTGGTAATGGTCTGCGACTTACCTGTTCCGGGAGGGCCATGCAGGATGAACGTCCTGCCTCTTCCTGACTCTACGATGGCTTCCATCTGTGAGGAATCGACATCAAGAGGTATCGAGAAATCCATAGGTGAGTTTGTCTTATCAATGATGCGGGCATCAACTGAATCCTCTGTAACGTCCTGCTTGTCCCGATTCTCGATGAGTGAGGCAATGATAGTGTTTTCAGCCATCAACTCGGCATTCGAATGGATGTCATTCCACATCACGAACTTATTGAATGAAAACAGTCCGAGCATGGATTCTTCAAGGACGTTCCATTTTTTCTGTTCCATGATGGCGCGACGGAAGTAGGTGAAGATTTTCTTCACATCCACACCGCTCTCATCTTTTGGCAAATCCTTCAAAATATCAAGGTTGATTTTGAAGTTCTGTTTCAACAGCTCAACAAGTGTGATATTCAGGATAATATCTTCGTCGCGTTTGCGGATGACATATTTGTTGCCGCTCCTTCGGATAATGTCGACTGGCAATAGGAGAATTGGCGCATAACGTGGCTGTTCGCTTTTGGCAGTCTCAAACCATCGGAGCATTCCCAGTGCAAGGAACAGACTGTTGGCACCGTTTTCTTCCAAGGATGTACGGGCAGTTCTGTAAACATAGGTAAGTGCGCTCTGAAGTTCCGTTTCTGTCAGATAGGAAGCAATCTTATTGCTCTTGATCATCTCTGAAACGAAATTCTGATATTCTGCAGCCTGATGCTGAGAATCGTACATGCCCTCGCTATTAGGCTCTATTTTCTTGCCAGGAGAAGGTGTAATCGCATAGTCTTCGTTGTTTTGCAAATGGTCTTCCAAATGCTCAATCTCAAAAGAGATAAATGGAACCACTCTCTTTCCGAGACGGGTGTTGAGCAGATTGTTACGAAGAGAGAAGTCCAACAACTTACGCTCCCATATCATCTGTTTGGTAGTCGGTTTCCCTGTGTCTTCAAGTCGTAAATCATAATGGCTAAGTTCACTGATGTGGTCTGTCGCATGCTGATGCTCCACACCCTCATTGTCAAATGTCCAGACGCCATCCTTTTGTATGCGCTGTGGCATGGGACGTATATTGCCAAGACGGCAGCGGTGAATATCGACAAAGTAGTTGAACTGGCTCTCGTCTTTCAGTTTTGCCAAGGCAGTCTTGACTGCTTCTTCAAATCCCACGTTCTCCGAGGAAGTAATAGCGGTCGATTCAAGCAGCACGATATTATTATTGCCGTCAGCAGTTTCTTTGAGTAAGAGGCTTACGTCATCGCAAACCATTTGGGGGCAGACCGTTGGAGTCAGCCAAGCCCCCACCATCACATGACCTTTCATCATGACTATGATGGGGTATATGTCGCAGGCTTCAAGACAGGACGCTATCAGAAGGCTGGTGTCTATGCAGGTGCCCAGTTTTTCGGTCAGTACTTTGTCTGCCAGCCGTATGCGCTGGCCACTTGTTTCAAAACTGGCAGGTGGAGCGGAATAAACAATGCCCTCTGAGCGTAATGCTTCATAGATGGCAGCCACTTGGGCACGAACGCGATTACGGTCTTGGGTCTGATATTCGTCTAACTGAGAAGACCCAGTCCATTTCTCCAGGAACTGCGCTGCGGAAACCTTGATTCTTGACAGAAGCGGATTGTTTGGCACAACAAATGAGGCGATATGCTCTGGGATGACATTCGTTCCTGCCCATTCATCGTATGCAAGTAAGGTAATGGGCAACTCTTGCTGCAACAGCTGTCCACTCTGTTCTTCTACAGTAACAGTGAATGTTGTGTTGATAGCCTCCGTAATCTCACTCAGTTTCTTAATGTCTGGCAGGATTTTAAAGTGGCCAATCTGAACGGATTGTCCTTTACGCAGGAACTCAAGTCTTTGCACATGTCCTTTAATGAGCTCACCCCTAATACTAATCTGAACCTGATGCCAGTCGTGTTGATCCACATTTTCCAGTACGCATTTCGAACAGGTTTCCACGCCATTGTTCAGCATGGAGTAATTCAGAGAAGGAAGATACTCAATTTTAAGAACAGCTTTCTCAGTTTCAATAATCTCTTGTCCGTTCATATCCACAAATTGTTAGATGAGCTTGCCGCAAGAATGCTATTGTTGGCAATTTTGTGCAAATTTACACAATTTATCTCATCATCACAACAATTTGTGCATTTTTTAGCATATTGTGGTGCCTTTTAGGCACTGAAGCCCACCTTTCGGCGTGGCTTCAGTTCAATAACATTGGGATTGAAACGCTTATATCCCTCTACCACATCAGAAACCAAGATGTGTTGGTAATCCTTTGTAGTAGCATGTATAACCCGATCTGCCATTGCTGGGATGATTCCGTTCTTAACGAATTGCTCAACCCATCGGGCATTTCCAAAGTTCTTTGTTCGTTGAGACACAGTCTCGCTAATTGTTTCAGCCAACATGTCCTTGGCTTCGTCAGTAAGTACATATTGGTCACGATTGAATAAATTGCAGGCTATCTCCATAAGCTGTTCAGCATTATAGTCATTGAAACGGTATTTGTATGTGAAACGCCCTGACAAGCCGGGATTCGAGTTCAGCATGGCATCCATTTCTTTCTCATATCCTGCGAGGATAATGACCATATCGGGGTTAGGCTGCGCAAGAACTGTTAGCAGGCTGTCTAAGACGTGGTTACCGTAGTCTTGGCGATCATCCGCACCATCGTATAGGTTGTATGCTTCGTCAATGAAAAGCACATTCCCATGTGCCTCTGCTAAGACTATCTTCATGTTGTTTTCCGTTTCGCCAACATAGCGTCCGACAAGTCTTGTACGGTCTGCGCAAATTACTTCTCCTTTAGACAAGACACCGAGTGAGTGATAGATCCTACCTATCATCTTCGCAACGGTTGTTTTGCCTGTTCCCGGATTCCCGGTAAAAATAGCATGACGGGGAGTGTCATCGGAGGTTGGAAAACCTGCCCTACGCCGTTCAAGACAGAATCGTGCCTGATTGGCCATGGTGATGATACTTTGTTTGATGTCATCAAGTCCAACCATACGATCAAGTTCTTTGATACTGTCCTCGAATGCCGAGGTTGTATGCGGAAGGAGGCTCAAGTCTATATCTTCCATGGTGAGAGGCGATATATCCTCACTCACTATATCGTTGATGGCTCTTTTGACATATCTCGGGAGTACATCTTGAACAATGAAGTGATGGATACTACTTAATGACCAAGTACCTATACTGCCGTCCTCCTGACATTTGAGAATGGCTCTGGAAAGTTCATCTTTTACTTCGTCCGTGGGCATCAAATCCTCTTTCTCGAACTCTGAGATAAATGCTTGAACAATCTCGAAGCCTGTGTATGGTTGCTGTTCCAACCGGTTGCTACTAAGGAAGAATTCACGCAGCAAAGGATATACTTCCATTACGCTGTCAATCTCTTGTCGGCTTCCACAAAGCCAAAGTGTGCATAGCCCTTTTTCATCATGCATTCTTTCTTCGACTTTCTTTACCACCATTTTCCCATCACTAGCTAAGAGTGAGCTCAGATTCGTCAGACAGTAGACATGGTTTGTACCCTTGAATTTCTCGTCTAAAGCCAACGTTTGACTAACAGAAGACACGTTGTTGAGTGATGAGCAATCTATGTGGGTGAAATATGTTCCGAAAACACAAAGTTTCTTGAACATTTCCAACGTCTGGACTGACCAGTCTTGGTTGTAAGTGTATATCAGGAGATTCCTGTTGCATTTTAACTCTTTCACATTAAGTTGCTTCCGGAGTTTGTTGTAGTTCTTAAACTGGTTGCATTCAAGCACATACCTCCTCAACTGGGCTGCTCCTGGCGCAGTAGCAACTACATCCCAGCTGGCATCGGAATTCTCTACGCATGAGGTCAGGACATAGTCCAAACTGCCAGAGTTACATTCCTTTGGTACGCCGCAGATGACTCTTAACCTGTCATCAAGGCTGAAATCAATCCGTAATTGCGACTTTGTGGTTTCGTCAAGAACGAATAGGATATAGTCCCCAGGTAACCATATCTTGTGGCTTTGAATCTCGATGTCGATGCAACCACCATTAATTGGAAGCTGTTTACCAGACTCATCGCTATTGCAAATCGGATAGTAGTCATCAGTATAGATGAAGCAGGAGAAGCGGTCTTTCTTGATATATGAACCACTTTTTGCCTTTATGTTCACAGTCACTGATCCATCAGTATAGATGGAAAGATTTTTTGCTGACAAGGTCAGCGAGATATTTGAGATGTCTTTCAAATTATAAACGGTTTAAGTTGTTTATCTTTTCAAAACATATTGCTCTCTTGATATAGAGCACGAGAGATTAATAGACAACGAGATTTTTATTGTCTGTTGGATTAGTTGTGCCATTATGTCAAAGATCGCATATATTAACCGAGAAACGGCTCTACATTAGTTTCTTTGGGATTGTGTTTTTTCTTTTTCTTTGAGTGTTTATTTTAAAAGCGGGCGCAAAGATAGTGTTTTTTATGCATAGCCACATGGCTTATAGAGAGAAATATACGGGACAAGAGATGCGTTTTTGTCACGATGAGCCTTCTCACAATTCTGGCTCGTCATCTTCAAGTAGATAACAAGCCAGATTATATGACAGGATCTGATGGTTCGTCCAATATTTGCTAAAACAGATACTTAGTGGACGAAGGGTTGCTATACCAAGTGCTATAATTCCCATATGTATTATTTGTGAATGACGTTTCCTTGTAATTGAGTTTTATTCTTACGCACCAGATTAAATGCTAAGTCAAGCATTGTTACCAAACCAATAGTGTGAGGACTTTTCCCTTTGCACCATGATAACTTAGTGTATTCTTCATATTTCTTGCTTACAATGTCTGCAGCCTCCTGATAATTCGGTACCTCTTCATCATATACTCGAAGAGAAATAGATCGCTTTCCCCTTTTATTATTTTCGTTAATTTCTGATTCACTCCTTTTATGAAGGATATCATACAACTCCTCCCATCCGTATTTAAATGGGAATACAACCATGTTTTTATGATTTATGGCTCCCCACATTCCGTTATCTGAACTAACCATGGCTAATCCATCTTCAAAGTCTCCACCTTTTCGGTAGAGGAATGGGATAACCGTCTCACCTTGATAGTTTATGTAGCCAATCTTAAACGTGCCGCCTTCCTGAACACTTGCAAGCCCATCCCTAAAATCCAGAGCATGCACATAATTACATGGAATGACAAGTTTACCGGTCTCATCAACAAAACCAACCTTCTTTTCATCATTAATAACTGGACACATCCCTTCAGAGAATTGATGATAAACTAACCACCAACAAGGTGATACAACGACTTCATCCTTATTGTTCTTGAATCCCCACTTCCCACTTTGACTGTCCTTAAAAGGGTAAAGAGGATGTAGATTCTTCTGTTCCATATTTGTTATTTGTCAGTTATGTTTGTACTTCAAAAAACTTGTTTAAAGGCGATCCCATAATTCTGACGTTGCCCTATACCTTATTAAGCACAAGGACAGAATAAAAGGAAGAGATTTGCAATTGTTTTGGCTCCCTATCCCAATCTTGTGGGATAAGAAGTCCATAAAATACTTGAACTTGTCAAGAAAGCTTTTGATTACCATATTTCTATTTTTTAAATTGTGAAACAAATTATATCATTGACTGCTGCAAAGATACTGAAAAACAACAACTCATATCATTATTGGCAGATATACTAACGAGACATGGGCCTTTTATCTGTCACGAAAGCTTTTACAGCGATTATATTTCGAGCAACTGGGCTGCCAATTTATCTGCTGCCTCAATGATGGCCAATAATGGACAATTTTGAGTGGCATGGATATAATCCTGCTGCATTTCTTCATTGTGGAGTGCCATTTGCCATGCTCCCATATGCCAACGGATAGCAAGAATCTCGTCATCAGTCATTTCCAAACCTAAACGAAGGAGCATGATGACAGACTTTTCACCATGACCAACCGGGAGATGGCTGTAATTCTTCTGATACTCTCCATTCTTTTGTGAACTCCCTTGATATCGGGGGGCTTTACATATATCATGGAGTAGAGATGCGATAATCAAGGAATCGTCTGAAACCTCTAAATCCGGATTGATATTACACATGGCGAGAGAGATATCCTTAGCGACCCGATAGACATTTAGGGAATGGGCGACCAAACCTCCAGAAAAGGAATTGTGATCTTTCCGGCTCGCTGGTGCATCGAAGAATCCAAGCTTTTCAAGCTCGGCAATTACTTTGTCAATGTTTTCCCGTTCTGTACTTCTTAGCAACCTACAAAAGTTGCATTTATTATCATTCTTCATATTTGTGAACCAATTTGTTGTTGTTAAGCTATTCCAAATTCTTCGCGTAAGAAATCCATCTCTTCTTCTCTTTCTTCATGAGTAATGTCTGGATCTATCAGAGAGAGGAGAGAATATTCTGCATAGGCGATATCCTGTTCTGTGAATTCAGCTTCATAGAGGAACATTAGTGGGAAAGAGACGGGCAACTCTTTGTTGGCATTAACTGGAAGAGAATGATAGTCTATTCCATTGATGTTGTCTATGACAGCTACATCAAGTTCTTCCCAAGTAGGTTTCATTTCATCATAGTCAACCACGTTGTCTTTGGTAACATATACGCCGAAAACATGTGGAACGTTTTTCGTAAGACGGAGTAAGCGGTTACGAAACAATTCACAGGTGACAGCCAAGTCCCAGACAAGTTCTTCTTTCTCAGTATTGTCTGCCTTGTTGTCATGATCAACAAGAACAAGTGCCAATTCCTGTTCAGTTGCATAAACCAATAACTTGTTGTCTGAAAGAACACCTAGTTTATTACGTTTCTCTGAGTAGATATTGGGTAGATGCCCCAATTTTCTTAAACACTCCACAATTGAGTGGAGGTCTTTTTTAAATAATACTGTATACATGGTCATATTTTTATTGTATCCAAATGTTTGTATTCAATTCTTCAGAAAGCGAGGTCCTCTGGAAGGATGTTGACTACTTCCTCGAGAGGTTCTCCTTGCTGCATGGCTTCAATGGCGCGTTGAGTATAGGAAGGAATAACCTGGGCGGTTATATAGCGTCGTACATCTGATATAGTCCAGTTACGAATTTCGCCATCCAAATACTTTCTCGATAATAGACGGCATACTCTGTCTACAGATTCTGGTGATAGCTGAATCTTGGCGTTTTCTGCTTCGCGAAAGAAGGTAAGGATTAGTTCTTCTATGGCTGCAGGCTCAGATGAGAAACAATTACTATCAGGGAATTTGCTCCTTAACTCTGGGTAACGCTCACGTAAGAGGTCAATGTCCTTTTGAGTCCCGCACAAGATAACCGAATTGTAGTAAGTAGGCGCATGACTTAGTATTTTATCTAAAACGCCCTCCATACCAGGTCTAAGTAGCATGCCGATGTTATGGAACGAATACTGACGATCCTTCAAATCTGGCAATTCCAAGCCAAGTATTTTGTCGCTATATCTTTCCGTAGCAAAAATATCATCGATCTTATTGTAGGGATAGTCTTCTCTCGGGCCATACAGATTGGAACAATCTATTCGTTCTTCCACATTCTTGATATCTGCCAGACGCGTTAACAATAATAGGCTACGCCAAACAAAATCAGAAGTTTCTGAGGCTATCAGCATATTATTGCAAAAGGGTAACACTCCAAGACTATGCTCAGCCCGAAGTGTGTTTAGCTCTCTTTGCTGCAACCGTTTAATTAGCCAATTTTTCCATTGTATCAGTCCTGGGGTGGAGTTGAAGTAATTCCAATAAGGTTTCCCTGATATTCTTTTTGCAAGTATATACTCCATACCATACTTAGGACATAACTTGCAACCCGATTCTAACAAGTTCCCATTTTCCTGCATTTGGAGTTCAAAACGTAGAACAACTTCACCCATTTGAAACAGGAGGAAGTAATGACCAGGCATCCAAACAATACTATGACTGAAGGACACACTAAAGTCGCGTTCCTTTTGTTTGATGTGTTTGTCTCCTGCCTCAGAGTGGAGTAGCATCCATAGATAGTCATTATATAATGTAATTGAATACTCTTCTGAGACATCTATGGTTTCATCAAGAGTAAGAATACAATTCAGTTTCCCTGAGAAATAAGTCAGGCTTGTTTTGTCGCTGTCGCGAACAACCTTTGTTAACAACCTTGTCATAACAGTATAAGTTTTTGATGTTTGTTTTGCCATCAGGCAGTGAAGCCAACCACTCTGTGGCGTGGCTTCAGCTCTGTGGCATTGGGATTGAACTTTTCGAAAGCCTTACGTATGTCGGAGGCTTCGATAAGCTGAAAATTGTTACAATTAGTTGAGAAGATTCGATTGGCCATTGCTGGGATGATACCGTTGTGCACGAACTGTTCCACCCAGCGGGCATTGCCGAAATTAGCTGTTTTCTGACGAATAGCCTCTATTATGGTCTTTTGCATTTCTGTTTCAGCTTCGTCGGAGAGTGAATACTCTTCACGTTCAAAAAGACGCTTAGCAATCTCCAACAATTGCTCAGAAGAATAATCCTCAAAATTGTACCGATAGGGGAAACGGCCAGCAAGTCCTGGATTCGTATTGAGCATAACATCCATTTCTTTGGTATATCCAGCAAATACTATCAGCATGTCAGAATCTGGCTGGGAAAGAACGGTAAGCAACGAATCAAGAACTCGCCTTCCGAAGTCCTTATGGTCATCAGCACCAGTAAAAAGCGTATAAGCTTCGTCAATGAAAAGGACGTTACCTTTCGCTTCTTCAAGAACAGTCTTCATGTTTTCTTCTGTCTGGCCAATGTACTGTCCCACAAGCCTTGTGCGATCAACAGCTATGACCTCGCCTTTAGAAAGCAAACCTAAAGAATGGTAAATCTTGCCTAACTGACGAGCGACGGTTGTCTTGCCTGTTCCTGGATTTCCCGTGAAAATGGAGTGATATACCTGACTGTCACTCGTTTTCAGTCCCCTTCGGCGACGTTCAACAAAGAGACGGGCTTGGTTAGCCATCGAGCTGATTCCTTGTTTGACATCGTCCAGACCGATCATCTCATTTAGTTCGCTGATGCTCTTCTCATAAGTTGAACTAGTGTCTGTGAGTTTGTCAAATGGAATGTCTTCCTCTTTGAGAAGTGGGGCGTAATCAACATTTGGGCTCGAAACAAGATGACTGATGTATAAAGGTATTATTTCCGCCTCTATGAACTGTCGGACGTCGTCCAACGTCCAGCTACTCAGTTTCCCTTGCTTAACTCCCTGAATGATGGCTTGTGACAGCCGGTTTTTTGCGAGCATATTAGGTATGAGATGCTCTTCCTCCATCATTGTGAAGAAGGCTTGTACCATTTCATAAGTAGTACTTGCCTTTTGCTCAACCCAGCTATCTTCATGGAAGAACTGTTTCAAGGACGGGAATAGTGCCAGTAATTCTTCAATTTCTCGACGCGTTCCACAGAGCCACAGGAGTGTCTTCCCTTGTGACTTGCGAACTATATCGATTATCTTACGCAGAATGACTTTGCCACTGGGCCCTGTTAGTTCATTGAGACGCGTCAAGCAGAAAACCTTCATTCTTGTATTTTCTATTGTTTCAAGCAATACTTCGTAAGGGTTTGTACGCGTAATGTCAAAGAGGGTGGTGGAGTCGATATAATTCAGCTCGTAGTCAGGAACCATCGATGTCTGTAGTCTACCTATAAACTCAATGCTAGGGTTTTTCATGCAGACTAGTAGATTCATGCATGTTTTTAACTCTCCGTAAGACTCCTTGCGACATTCGTTGTAGAGGAGCATTTGAGTTGCAAGTAAGACCTTCTGGCGGATTTGGGATGATCCTGGACAATGTGAAACATAGCCCCAGTTATCATTATCACTCCTTAAACATGATGTTAGGACATCCTCTGGACTCATAACTCGACATCTTTTCCAATTACCTTGTGCAATCTTCAGGTGCTTGTCAAGTGTGAAATCAATACGCATGACCGATGAATAATCACCCTCGTCACGGACAATCATGAAGAACTTGCCTGGTATCCAGATCTGATTGCACGGAATCTCCATTGTTAATTCTCTTGACCTGCCATTCTTAATTTTTGAGACTTCCTTTCCTTCGCATATAGGCATATAGTCATCTGTGAAGAAGGAACAAGTAAAGCGATGTGGTCGAAGGGAGGCTCCGGGCTTACCTTTGAAAGAAACCTTCATAGAAGCATCTGAGTAGTATTCGTGGTCAGTCATCAAATCCAAAGAAACTGAAGATACATCTTCCATGCACTTAGTAGTACTGTGGTGGTTCCTTATCATGGCATCGGCAGCCCTATCACTCATTTCTTTGGGAAATGGGAGGTCATCAGTTTCATTGTCATCCATTTGTGTTGAGTCGTCAGTTTCATCAGGCGTGTCCAATTCTTCGTCGATAAATTTCTGAAGCAGTCTTTCAAATTCATCATCAGCTTGCGATTTCATCTTTTTCTCCATATAATATATAATAATGTATAGGACGTTAAAAAATAAGCAAAAATATGAGCGAGAGATCTTTGGACTATGGCTTACGCCATAATCCAGTTAGTATCACAGAGAATTACTCGAAATCTCTATCACAAAACTCCTATTTGTGTCAACAAGTCAAAGAACGCTTCATTCTACCAACTTTTTATAGTCGGCTGAATCGTAATTGACGGAGTTTTGTAATATTTGATCGTTTAACATATTTCTGAAGACAAATTCGGTGCAAAGGTATATTGAAATTTCTGTTCAAACAAGACTTTTGGTCTTTATTGTCGTGACTATATATTAAACGATGTCACGTTGAGACATTATCCTCCGATTTTTCGTTTCTAAACGTTAAATACGTTAAATCTACTCCATTATTTATACATTCTACAGTATCCAATCCACTTTTCTACCGTTTAAAGCGTAAGTAATTGATTGTCAATATTTAATATATACTCTGGTTGTAATGCGCTCACCAAAGTAATTATTGATAATTTATCATCGTGGTGTAAAATTTCTTTTCAAGAAGATTACTACTCAAACAACCCATTGTATTATGCTAAACACCTTTACTATAGTGACAATACAGAAATAACAGAATTGGTTATACCGGAAGACGTTACAACCATCGGGGATTATTCTTTCTGTGGAGGTAGTTTCATAACATCAGTTTCTTTACCTAATAGCGTTACATATATCGGAAATAGAGCCTTTTATGAGTGTAATGGGTTAAGTAAAGTTATCACAAAAAGTCTTTCTTCATGGTTAAAAATAGTGTTTGAAAATGAATTCTCTAACCCTCTATGTTATGCAAAACACTTATATGATAGCAATGGGCAAGAAATTACAGAACTTAATATTCCAGAAAATGTAACAATAATCAACAAATATGCTTTCATTGGATGCGAAAATATCACGAAAGTGACTTTGAATAGCAACGATGTGACATCTGCGGCCTACGACAAATATTCCAATTTAGGAAAAATGTTTGGGGCAGGTTTAAAAGAAGTAATCATAGGTGATGGAGTAAAAAGCATTGGAACTTATGCATTTTACAGTTATGGCTCGCCCACAAACATTGCCAATATTACTTTAGGTGATAATATTTCCAGTATTGATACACAGAGCTTTAATCATTCTTACTCTAAAATATATACAAACAAAGGAACAAAAACAGTATTAGCCTTATGGAAGGCAGGATATGATGTATATGATATAAATAAAAATTTCATAGAGAAACCTTCTTTAAAAAAATCAAGTTCTACTCAAACGACTCTTTTATTGTATCTTAATGGATACTATAATGAATACACTTATACTTTAAATGGAAAGAACTATGTTGGTGGAGTCATAAATCTATCAGGGTTACGCCCCAACTATAGTGTTGATTTAGGGTATCTCACAATCTCCCTTGATGATGTTAAATATCAACTAAACTATTCTCATTATTTTTCAACTTCTCCTATAACTCCTTCTGTCAAAAAGGCAGCATCATCAGCTTCATCACTTACGTTAAAGGGGACGTACACCAAGGGAGATGCTGAAGTTTCTAAAATGACTATAACAGTCAATAAGACAAGTAAAGACGGAGACAGTATTACTATAACAGGTCTGAATCCGAATACCACATATCGTGCGACTTATACAATTACAGTTAAGTATGGCGATAATCTTGAAAACACTTACGATTATACTAGCACTTCTGATATTAAGACTGAAGCATTAACTCTCACCCCCCAACAACCTAAAGTGGTTTCTCTTGGTAATGTCATTGTTTCTGCAGAGGCGAATGTTGACGACGAGGAGAAGAATGTGGGCTTTGAGTGGAGGCGCACAGACTGGACGGACAGTTTCCAGTCAAATACGGGAACAGCAAATATGGTAGAAGGTACGATGGAGGGATTTATCCGCAATCTGAATACAGAAAAGTTGTGGAAATTCCGTCCTTATTATTTAGCTGATAATGGTACTTATTACTATGGTGATTGGGTGGGTATAGACCCTACAAACGTATCTTACTTTGAACCCACTGTTCATACCTACGCTAAGATAGAAATAAGCGGTAATACTGCATTGGTAAAGGGATATGCTTTAAGCGGCTCTGACGATGTGACTGTTCAAGGATTTAAGTATTGGAAGAGTGAGGGAAGCGGTTCTAACAGAGTTTCTTCAACAGACATCCCAAGTAACGCAAAGACGATTGAAGCAAGTGGTACCGTTATGGAAGTAAGCTTGTCTGATCTCGACTATGACAGCTCATATAACTATGTCGTGTTTGCCACCACCTCAAAAGGTACTTACTATGGTGAAATAAAAACCTTTAAGACTGCTAATGCCCCAACGGGTATTGATACTATCAAAATGGACAATGCATCAACAGATGGAGTTCATGAAATTGCAAGATTCAATATGCAAGGACGTCGTATTGCTATTCCAGAGAAAGGTATTAATATCGTTAAGATGAGTGACGGAACGACCAAAAAGGTATTGGTAAAATAAGTCAGTCAGAATAAAAAGTAAAGCACGCATCCTTTGGAACTGCGTGCTTTACTTTTCCTCTCATAGTTAAGAATAGTCGCCTCACAAATACACAAAGGGCTTCCCGCAAAATTCGCAACTTCAGCGACTTAATGCTCTTTCAGGGACATCCGCCATTCCTGGCATCGAAGCGGGAAATGAAAATATATCTTAATTTATTTTGCAGTTCACTCGGTTTGCACTTCCTTTGCAGGCCGTATGAAAAGACTATATATTATAATAGGTATACTTTCTTGTCGCGCAGCCAGTAGGCGCAAATGCAGGTGTCGAGCAGGTATCGCTGTCGTTTCATAGTTTGTCCCAGATTTCGTCCCTGCTGCTTTTTACGTGGCGGGCGTCGCGGATGGCCTTGTTGATGTCCTCCGCAGCCATGTAGTGCTCGTCGTCCCAGATACCGGCGAAGTCATCGGCTGTATACTTCTTCCTCCGCGTCTTCTTCTCGGCCACAGCGGGCGCGAGGGCATCGCTCAGACGCTTGATGAGCGCCAGTTTCACCTCATTGCCTGCATCCTTGATGAGATTCCAGTAGTTGTTGGTCTCCCGTTCCAGTGTGATAGCTGTCATATCTTTCCTTGTTTTATACG
>ODAI014365097.1_pt1 | contig 57265 bp, 42 predicted proteins | sample 1539321 | NCBI WGS metagenome assembly ODAI01 (sample SAMN02144231, study PRJEB22623) | gut metagenome | biome: sheep rumen | host: Ovis aries | place: New Zealand | reverse complement strand
TCACATTTGTTTTTAAATTTGTTGTCAGGTATTGCAAAATCAGGGGGATTTGGGTGTCGGTTTAAAATTTTGAGAGCGAAAGGTTGTTCCTAGTGCGTGAATAGTAACATAAATATTAAAAATTAAACGGTGGTTCTGTGATATGGTTACCGTTTAATTTTTTTTAGTTGATATAAATTAAACAATGATAAGTAAAGTACTCGGAAATAGGTAAAGTACTCGGTAGTTTGTTATATTGTTTAAGAGTATTTAAATGGCAAAGGTAAAATTAGAAAAGAAAGTTGTTACAACAGAAGATATACTGATTAAGTTATGCCGCTCAGTTACATCTGTTATAGCTGAAGCAACGCATCACCATGTTAGCTATTCATCAATGGCTCAGAGAATTTCAAAAACATGCCTTAGACCAGATATTGGTTGCTTTGTTTTATTTGATGGAGCTTTCTCTGGTCTTGTTGTGATTAATTTTACTGCGGATGCGGCAATGGAAGTTTACTCAAACTACCTTATTAACATGGGTATTTCTGAAAATGAATTAGCCACTGTTTATACTTCTGACGAGGTTGGAAACGTTATGGGTGAATTGATGAATCAGATATTGGGGGATTTTACTAAAAAAGTAAGCCAGGAATTGCAATCGTCAATTACCCAGTCACAGCCCAAAATGTTGACGCTCAATCGTCAGGTTAGAATATCTGTTGATACTGATTTGGTTAAGCCGCAATCACGTAGAGTTTCATTCTTTACTGAGAGAAATAACATTTTTTATATGGAAATGTCTATGGATCATACGGAGTTTGTAAAAATAGATGATATGGAAACTCCAGAGGATGTAGATCCGGATGCATTGATAGAAAGTGTTAATAATGGTACGGTGGATGCTGAGATTGCTGCTAAAAAAGCAGAGAATGTACTTGATACCACTGAACAAGACGATTTGTTGGCATCTCTTGGTTTATAGTTATAATTTGTAGCGTAGATTCATACGCTAGTTGAACTTAGTTTTATATTGCTTATGGGCGAATTATTTTAACCTTAGCTGATGTGATGAGGAATTCGCTGTCTTTAGGTTGTTGTTAAAGGCAACTGTCATTGGATTGGGAATACCTTCGAACTTTAGTCCGTAGGTGATCCGATCCGTATCTCAATAACGCAAGATCTGTGCTTGTGTTATTGTCGTTTATTGATGAATCAGTATATTCGTTCGAGTGTACCTCTTGGACTTCCTTTTTTTACTGCTTCTATACAACTTGTCTTGTAATAAGCTATCAAGAAGTGATTAACAATCATCCTGAATATGCTTACGGAGTTATGTAACATTTAACACTGAGTACAAACATTTATTGGTTTGCAGTTTTATCAAAAAATGTTTATTTATTAATGACAATGCTACAGAATAATTTATAATGCAAATGATCGCACTGATTTATACGTGCGGTTATCTATTTTTTGTAACTTTGCTGAAGGATACTAGAATGTCAAATAAGACTCTTTTTAATTTAAAGTCTGGTCTTGTTTTGGGGATGGCCACTCTTATGAGTTCGTTGGCTTTTGCTACTAATGATAATGTGCTTAATGTATATAATTGGAATGATTATGAGGCTCCTGATACAGTGTCTAATTTCGAAAAACAGACCAATATACATGTAGTCACGGATTATTTTGACACCAATGAGGTTTTAGAGGCTAAATTATTGGCAGGAAAGTCTGGCTATGACCTTGTTTTTCCTGGTTCTGACTTTTTATCTCGCCAAATAAAGGCTGGGATTTTCTTAAAGCTTGATAAAAGTAAGATCCCAAATTATAAGAACCTTGATCCAGTAAAGATGGAACTTTTATCAAAATTAGATCCTAATAACCAGTATGCAATTCCATATCAGCAAGGTACAACTGGCATTGGATATAATGTTAAGAAAATAAAGGAAATTTTTGGCAATGATTACGTTGTCGACTCATGGGATTTTATTTTCAAAGAAGAGAATATATCACGTTTAGAACAGTGTGGAGTTGCTGTATTGAATAATCCTACGGAAGTTTTTGCAACGGCTCTTAATTATCTTGGATTAGATCCAAATTCTACTAATCAGGCTGATTATTCTCAAGCTGGTAAATTGTTGATGAAGATTAGACCTTATATTAGGTATTTTCATTCATCACAATACATTTCAGATATTGCAAGTGGTGATGTTTGTGTAGTATTTGGTTGGAGTGGTGATATTCTTCAAGGAAGTAACAGCGCCAAAGAAGCAAATAATGGTGTTGAGATTAACTATGTTGTTCCTAAAGAAGGTGCTTTAGTATGGTATGATATGATGGCAATACCGGCAGATGCGGAGCATGTTGATAGTGCCTACAAATACATGAATTATATACTTGAACCAAAAGTAATTGCAGATATATCGAATTACACGTCTTATTCAAATGCTGTGGCACCAGCCTTGGAGCTTGTGGATGAGTCAATAGCATCAAATCCTAATATCACTATACCCGAAGATAAATTGAAATTGATGTTTGTGATAAAGCCGCATGATGCAAAAATAAATAAAGTTATTAACACTATTTGGACTAAGATTAAAAGTTCGAAGAAATAGCTTTGAGCATTTGTTTTATCATTGTTTTTGAGGGCGTATTACTACGCCCTTTTATGTCTACAGACATGTACATTATAATAAGTTTATATCGTCATGATAGGTTTTATGATAAGACCAAGTGGTTTGATGATACGGACACAACTCAAGTTTATAGGTCAAATATAGGTGCTAATATCCTCTTTTGGGGTTAAATCTACAAATGGTTTATAATATTGCTTGATTTTATTGTTAGCGTATAGTCTCCTGTTCTATGACATTAATGTTATATTATTGGTAAAGTGTTATAAAATAGCATATTATATAAAATATTGTGTCTATATATTTATTATAAAATTTAACTTAATTGTATACGTTTATAATCTGTTATATACAAAAACAGAGCGACACAAAACAAAGTGCTTTCGATGAACTGATACGTACGCTTCTGCATAGAATTACATAATTAAAGAGATGTTCCTTTTCCATATTAATACAAAACAATGTACATATGTGATAAACAAACATAACAAAGTCAATAAGAAAGGCTTCTGCGAAGTTGATACACGATTCCTCACATATTTTTAACAGAATGAAAGAATAATTATTACGGCTGGGATAAATATAATCTGTGGTATTTTTCGTGTTGAAGGTTTAATTGGCTAGAGGGACTGTTATATCTTATGTTAACTTAATGGGGTAAATTCGTCATGAATGAAGATGGTATTGATAATGTTGAATTAAATCTGAAGAAAACACATTTTGTTCTTAGTGCACCAGATATTTCTTATTTACCTAATGATGATGGAAAAGAGATTGCTTTTATTGGAAGATCCAATGCTGGCAAATCATCGGCATTAAATACTATTACTGATAATAAGAATCTTGCGAAGACAAGTAAAACTCCTGGAAGAACTCAGATGATCAACCTATTTGAGTGCATGGAAGGTTTTAGGATTGTAGATTTACCTGGATACGGATATGCAAAAGTTCCTTTGGCAATGAAAAAGAAATGGCAGCAGGCGCTTAATGAATATCTAGAACGGCGCCAGTCTTTAATTGGGCTGGTGGTTGTTATGGATATCCGTAATCCTCTTACCATGATTGATAGGCAGATTGTTAATTGGTCTATTGCCTGCGGACTTCCTACCATTCTGTTGCTAACCAAAGCTGATAAGTTAAATCAAGGGCCGCGACAAAAAGTTCTAAATGATATAAGGTTTCAGTTGCAGGAGTTTGAAAATGCAGATAGGTATGTAAAAGTTATTGCTTTTTCTTCTCTCAACCATTCAATTGGTGTAAAAACCTTAAAACAGCAGATTTCAGATTTGTTTAATGACTGCTTTACAACGCCATAGGATTTATTAGTAGATAAACACAAAAAGCAGATGAACGAAATGTCTATCTGCCTTTTTGAATATCAGAATTTTTATTTTTTATTTATTGATTTTGGTTTGCCTCTTGTCCTTGGTTTAAGCCACCGCCGATAGCTTTATACAAATCTATTTGGGTACGCAGTTGAGATAATTTTGTTGAAACCAAACCTTGCCGTGCAGAAACATATAGTCTTTGAGCATCAAGTCTTGTTAAGTAACTGTCAACTCCTTCATTGTAACGCAAATCAGCCATTTCGAAGTACTTTTTGGCTGCACGATAGAGATTTACCTGACTTTCGTACTGTTTATTTAAGCTATCGAAAGATTTAACAGCATCAGAAACTTCTTTAAAAGCTTCTTGGATAGTTTTTTCATATGAAACTATAGCCTCTTGTTTCTGTATGTCTACAACATCTAAATTGCTGTATAGTGCCAAATTAAAGATTGGTATCGTCAATGCTGGAGAAATGTTCCAATATTTACTACTACTTTCGAAGAGTTTATCAGCATGATTTGTAATTGTGGCTAAAGTGCCGCTTAAACTAATGCTAGGAAATAAAGCTGCTCTTGCAACCCCGATATTGTAATTAGCTGCTTTTAATTTATGTTCTGCCGCTAAAATATCTGGTCTTTGACTGATCAAATCTTCTTTCCTTAGTATATTTATTGGATTAACTGTAATATCAGTTATTTTCTTTAAGGAGTTGATTTCTGGCAAATTGGTTCCAACTAATAACAACAGTTGATTCTGATCTAGTTTTAATACTCTTTCATAGTTTGCTACATTAATTTCGGCGGTTGCAACTGCAGTTTGAGATTGAGATAGTTCCAACTCAGATGAAGCACCTATATCATACTTATTTTTTGTCAATTTATAGCTGTCTTGTTCTGTTTCAAGAGTTTCTTGAAACAATGCAAGAAGTTCTTTATCGGCAACTAATGTATAATAAGCATTTGCGATGGCTGCAATCAATGAAATCTGTGCTGATCTTTGGTTTTCATATATAGAAAAGTACTGTTCCAACACCGCATTCTTTTGATTTCTTATTTTTCCAAAAAAATCAATTTCCCACGAAAGGTTAGCGCCAACCTGATAGGTGTTTGTTATTTTATCTGGATTAAGGGGCGACACACTTGTATTGGTTCCTCTTGATAATGATGCATTTCCACCTAAAGTAGGAAACAAGTTTGCCCTGCTGACGCGGTACTGTGCCTGATATTCAGCTACGGCCAGAGATGCTAGTTTCAGATCCCTATTATTCTGCAATGCAATATTTATCAGTTGTTGCAGATCAGGGTCAGTGAATTGTTCTTGCCAATTTAAAGGAGCTGAGACCGCATTTTGTTCATTCCACTCCGCTGTCACAGGAGGTGCTGGTCTTTCGTAATCAGGAGCCAGTGAACAGCCAGTGGTAAAAATAGCCAATGAAACTGCTAGTGAGACTATTTTTTTATTCATTTATTATTTTCTCCTAAAAGTGCATCTTCTTCAGCGTGCATTGCTTGTTTCTGATGCTTTGGAATATACTTTGTAAAGTATCTCATAACCAATACGAAGAATACTGGTACAAAGAATATTGCCAGGATTGTTGCCGTGATCATCCCGCCGAGTACACATATACCGATTTCATTCTGGCTATTAGCTCCCGCACCGGTAGAAATAGCAAGCGGTAAAACACCTAAGCAGAATGCCATTGACGTCATGATAATTGGTCTTAGACGGATTTTAGCCGCTTCAATTACAGAATCCGTCAGCCTTTCACCTCTATCATATAATTCTTTAGCAAATTCAACGATCAATATCGCATTTTTTGCGGAGAGCCCGATTGTAGTCAGCAGACCAACTTGGAAGTATACATCGTTACTTAATATATGTAGAGCGGGATAAAAAGAATTGATGTATTTTGACAAGTAGGCAGCACCAACAGCTCCGAATACTCCAAGAGGTACAATCATCATAACGGCAAACGGAATTGACCAACTTTCGTACAATGCTGCTAAACTTAGGAATACTATTAATATAGATACGGCATACAAGAAGCTTGCCTGATCACCTGATCTTTGTTCTTGGAACGAAACTCCGTTCCATGATATACCGAATCCAGGCGGTAGCTGCTTCACAATATTCTGTGCTTCCTGCATGGCTTCACCTGTAGATCTTCCGAATTTAGGCTGTGACTGAAGGTTGACAGCTGGGAGTGCATTAAATCTTTCAACTCTAGGTGAGCCGAATTCCCATTTTGTTGAAGCGAAAGATTTGAATGGAACCATTTTACCTTGATTGTTTTTTACATACCACAAGTCTAAATTTGATTCTGACATTCTGTATTGTTTGTCAGCTTGGATGAATACTTTCTTGATACGATCATTGTATATAAAATCGTCCACGTATTTACTACCCCAGGCTGTAGATAACGTTGAATTAAGTTCACTGATTGAAATTCCCTGAGCCATGGCTTTTTCGTAGTCAATTTCAATTTTTAACTGAGCGATATCATCAAGTCCATTAGGTCTTGTCTGATTCAGAACCTGTGATTCCGATGCCAGCTTTAAAAACTGATTTCTAGCATTCATCAATGCATCATGTCCTTGCGAGCGGTGATCTACAAGGTAAAAGTCAATACCTTGAGCTGTTCCTAATTCAGGAACTGATGGAATATTGAATGTGTAGGCTAGGGCACGATCCGTGCTCATGAAAACAGGACCTGATGCACGATCAATTATGGAATATACTGTATCTGCGTATGTTGGTCTTTCATCCCAATGGTTTAGTTTTACGAAACTCATTGATACGTTTTGTCCGCTACCAGCAAAAGAGAATCCGATTACAGACATGATAGATTCGATATTTTTTCCTTCGGTTTTCATCATGAAATCTTCAATTTGATCGACAACTGAACTAGTTCTTTCGATAGTAGAACCGGCAGGAAGCTGGGTCATGATGAAAAATACACCCTGATCCTCTTCAGGAAGGTATGATGAAGGAATTCTGTTAATGCAGAACCATAATCCAAGCAAAATGAATCCGTAATATACACAGAATCTTGGAATAGCGTGAACTGCTGATTTTACATGATTCTGATAACTGTGGGAGAATGATTCAAACCCTTTGTTGAATTTACTGAAGAACCAATCTAACGGTTTTGTCAGAGTGTTAAGAATATTGATTTTATTTGATTCCTTACTCTTTTCCTTAATTATGGATGCACAGAGGGCTGGGGTTAGTGTCAGTGCTACAACCACGGAGAGAATCATTGCAGACACAATTGTTATTGAGAACTGACGGTAGATAACACCGGTGGAACCTCCGAAGAAGGCCATAGGAATGAACACGGCTGATAGAACCATTGCTATACCTATTAGCGCTCCAGTAATCTGGTTCATTGATTTGATTGTTGCAACGCGAGGTGGTAGGTTTTCCTGTGTTATAAGTCTTTCAACATTTTCTACTACAACAATAGCATCATCCACGAGCAAACCGATTGCAAGAACCAAACCAAACATTGTAAGCGTGTTTATAGAGAACGAAAGAGCTTGCATAATGGCAAATGTTCCCAGTAACACAACTGGAACCGCAATGGTTGGGATAATGGTTGCTCTGATGTTTTGTAGGAATAGGTACATTACGAAAAACACCAGAATTATAGCTTCTATAAGGGTTTCATAAACGGAATGAATGGATACTTCTATGAATGGAGTTGTATCAAAAGGTATTACGGAGTGCATGCCAGCTGGGAAGAATTCTTCCAACTCTTTAATTTTTTCATTAACAAGTCTAGCTGTTTCAAGAGCGTTTGCACCTGTTGCTAATTTTATAGCTAATCCTGATGATGCTTTACCGTTCAATCTTCCGTAGGCATTATAATTTTCAGCTCCGAGTTCAACCTTTGCCACATCTTTGAGCTTAACTATTGTTCCGTCAGGGTTTACCTTAAGAATTATATTTTCAAATTGTTCTGGATAGGTTAAACGTGTCTGTCCTGTAATAGTGTATGAGTACGTCTGCCCCTCAACTGATGGCGCTCCACCTAGAGTTCCGTATGCTATCTGTGCATTTTGTGATTGTATTGCAGCAGCCAATTCGGATGATGAAATTGCATATTTGCTTAACTTATTAGGATCAATCCAAATTCTCATTGCATACTCAGAACCGAAAACCTGAACGGTACCAACACCCTCTATACGGCTTATTGGTTCTTTAAAGTTTGTTGTAAGGTAGTCTGATAGATCGTTGGCATTTTGTTTCGGATCATCTGAGACAATACCTACAACCATGAGGAAACTACCTGTTGTTTTTTGTACTGTTATACCCTGCTGTTGGACTATCTGTGGTAACGACGTGGTAGCCTGCTGCAGTTTATTTTGTACCTGAACCTGGGCAATATCAGGATCTGTTCCTTTTTCAAAGGTTACGGTTATGCTAGCTTGACCATAGGAATCTGAAGTGGAATTCATGTAAAGATATCCATCAAGTCCTGTCAGATTCTGTTCTATTATTTTTGTTACGGTATTTTGAACAGTGTCTGCAGACGCACCAGGGTATGAAGCACTGATGGCAACTTGTGGAGGTGCAATCTGCGGATATTGGGCTATAGGTAGCGTATTCAGAGATAGCAGACCAAGCAACATTATTACTATTGCAATAACCCATGCAAATATAGGTCTGTCTATAAAAAATCTTGATAACATTTTTATTTATGCCTTACTAAATTTTAATTTTTATCCTTTTTTGCGTCGCTGTTATTAGCCGTGGTACTAGAGGATTGGCTTTCATCACCTGCAGTTGTTTCAGATATTGGCTGAACTTTCATCCCAACCTTTATTTTCTGAAGATTTGATATTACGATGCGATCGTTTTTATCTATGCCGGAATCTATAATAAAATAATTAGGAATTTCAGCGCCGATTTGAACAAATTTCTGCTGTATGGTGTTATCTTTATCTATGACGAATACGTATTTATCTGATCTGTTTGCCCTAGTTACTGAATTCTGTGGGATCAGCAGTGCATCCTTTTTAATTCCTTTTGGTAACTGAGCTCTCATGAACATTCCTGGGAGAAGTACTTGGTTGGGATTAGGTACGGTTGCTCTGATTGTTACCATGCCGGTTGACTGATCAACAGCAACACCGGTAAAACCTAGAACTCCTTTTTCTGGGTATTCTTGTCCGTTTTCAAAAAGGAGGGAAACTTCAATTTTGTTATCCTCGTTTAAATGAATTTGGCCTTTGGCAATTTCACTTTTAGATAACAGTAAATCGTTTACAGATTCGCCAAGATCTAGATAAATAGGATCAATCTGTTGAATTGTAGCAAGAGCGGTAGCCTGGTTTTGAGTCACCAAAGCTCCTTCTGTAAACACAGATTTTCCTATAATTCCCGAAATAGGAGCATATACACGGGTGTACGCAAGATTGATTTCTGCCATCTTGACTGCAGCCTTTGCTGAAAGTATCTGTGCTGATGCTGATTTGTAGTTGGCTTGTGCGTCATCGAAATCCTGTTGGCTGACTGCCTTTGTCTTGAGCAATTCTTGATATCTTTGGGCTCTTAATTTTGCAGAGTATTCACTTGCTTCTGCTTTTGCAAGATCTGCTTTTGCTGCAGCTAGATTGGCTTCATACGTAGCTGGATCGATTTGATACAGTTGTTGTCCTTTTTTTACTTCTGAACCTTCAGTGAACAGTCTTTTAAGTATAATTCCGCTTACCTGAGGTCTTACTTCTGCCTCTTTAAGTGCGTTTGTTCGCCCGATCAATGTTAATTCTATAGGTACGTCCTTCGTTAAAACCGGAGCAAATTTTACTGGTAAAAGCATTGCCCCTGCAGCTTGCTGTTTTTCTTCATTACACCCTGAGATAAATGTTGTGCATAGGGCTCCCACTATACAGAATGGGAGAATTTTATTAAATTTCATTTGTCTGCCTTAAGGAAAATATAAAATTTACAGTTGAAAAATTTTATTTACATACAATAATGTACGTAAATTGGCTACACGCCACGCTATTAGACACAGATTATAACAAAATTTCGAACATTAGGTAATGGGATTATTTTATGGTAAGAAAAACGAGAGAAGAGGCATTGGAAACGAGAAGTAAAATACTCAAGACTTCATTGAAAATGTTTTACGAAAAAGGTTTTCATGCAACGACTTTGAATGATGTAGCGCAGTCTATGGGTACAACGCGAGGGGCGATCTATTGGCATTTTAGGAGTAAGGGGGATATTCTGCGTGTCTTGTGGAATGAACGCTCCTCTCATATTGAGCGGACTGTATCTGAATTTTCAAGTATTATGGATAGCAAAAAGCCTTGCAGTATTGATGAATATATGTATTTTCTTGAACAAATACTGAATTGTTTAGTTTATTCATTTAATGAGAACACAGAGAGTAGATTGTTCTTTCATATAATTCATATTATGTTGATTTCTGGAAATGATAACGATGTTCTATATGTCAGGGAACAGACCAAACGTGTGGATGAATTACTTTTTATTACAATATCCAACATTGTTAAATTAATAAAAAAGCGAGATGGTTTTTCCGATGATGCTGAGATCAAGGAGAAAATTACATATCTGCACTTTTTCCTAGATGGTTACTTCATGAATTGTAACAATCTCATTGGTTTTAGTCACACTTTATATGAGGAAGTATCTCCTTCCAATGTGGTTAATTTTATTATGAAAATTCTTTTTCATGACAATCTATAGGCGCGGTTGGATTTGTTGTCGTGATATAAAAAATTCATTGCAAAAATTTGATGATTCGTTATATTTAGCACTAAGTTATACATGATAATTCTGCAATTCTTTTTGCGGGATTTGATATTGTTCTGTTCTATGGAGGAAAAGGCATTGGCACAGAATGAAGACAGCTCAGTAAATACTGAACAGGAATTGGATGTTTCTGCAAGTAAAAAAACGGCAACACCGCAGAATGGCAATAAAATGAATAAAAATCCTAATAAGCCAACAGTTCAAGAAATTCAACAGAGAAAACCTTTGGTTGAAATTAAAAAATTGACCAAAATTTATACTGGTGGTGTTGTTGCGGTTGATAATGTTGATTTAACCATTTATGAAGGCGAAATTTTTGCTTTGCTGGGTTCTTCTGGGTGTGGTAAATCAACGCTTCTGAGAATGCTGGATGGTCTTGAAACTCCTACTAGTGGGGAAATAATTATTGACGGTCAGAATGTTGTTGATATCCCGCCGTATAAGAGACCTGTCAATATGATGTTTCAGTCATATGCTTTGTTTCCACATATGACCGTTGAACAGAATATAGCTTTCGGGCTTAAACAAGATAAAATGTCAAAGGACGAAATTGCTGTACGTGTACGGGAAATGCTCGAACTAGTCCATATGGAGGATTACGCAACAAGAAAACCGTACCAATTGTCCGGAGGACAGCGTCAGCGTGTTGCATTGGCACGTTCTTTGGCGAAAAGACCGAAGTTACTGTTGTTGGATGAGCCAATGGGCGCTCTCGATAAGAAATTGAGAGCAAAAATGCAGCTTGAATTGGTTGATATTATTGAGCGTGTAGGTGTTACTTGTGTAATGGTTACTCATGATCAGGAAGAAGCTATGACAATGGCCGGTCGTGTTGCAATCATGGATAAAGGAGAGTTTATCCAGGTTGGTGATCCTGAAGAAATATATGAGAACCCTAATTGTGTATTTACAGCAGAATTCATTGGATCTGTTAATTTGTTTGAAGGTGTTTTGGGTGAAAATGATGCATCCCACACTATTATAAATTCAAGTGAATTGCTTCATCCTATATACATAAACTCTGGTACCAACATAGCTGACGGCATGAAGGTAACTGTTGCGTTAAGACCGGAAAAAATATGGATAGAGACCAAAGAACCTGAAGATAAACATATGAACAATTATGCAGAAGGTATTGTGGAAAATATTGCTTATATGGGTGATATTTCAATCTATCATGTAAAAATTAACAGCGGAAAAATTGTTACTGTGACTATTCCTAATATGGATCGCTTCCGAGCAAACCAACCTTCATGGGAGGATAAGGTTTATTTGCATTGGGAACCAGATTCTGCTGTGGTATTGATTATTTAGCATATGCAGGAAGGATGTCATAATGGCTATTTCTAATACAATGCGTTATGTTAAAAACTCACGCTTAAAGAATATTTTAAGAAGCAGACTGTCGAAAATTAGATTTAGGGGCAGTAGCTTTGTTTTAGCAGTACCGTATATTTGGTTGATTCTGTTCTTTATTATTCCATTTTTGATTATTTTTAAAATAAGCTTTTCAGAAATGGTTGAAGGCTCGATGCCTCCATATACTCCAATTTGTAATTATGAGGACGGAAAACTAGATATAAGCCTTAATTTCAACAACTATAAGGCAATTTTTGCCGGCGATGACTTAGGATTGGATGATCTTGATGACGAATCTTCAGAGACGGTTGAAGGTGATATTGGTTTTTGGGGAACTCTTAAAGGTTGGTATGCCTCTCTCTCAGATGTTTTATCAGAAAATCTTTATCTACAGGGTTATTGGCAGTCTTTAAAAGTTGCTTTTGTCTCCACCTTGTGTTGTTTGATTATAGGCTACCCGTTGACCTGGTCGATAGTTCACGCATCTCCTACTATGAGAAGTATTTTGCTGATGCTGATTATTTTGCCAAGCTGGACATCGTTTTTAATCAGAGTTTATGCGTGGATGGGACTCCTCAGTGATACTGGATTTATTAATCAGTTATTGATGTTTTTTCACATAATAGATAAGCCTATAGTTATGTTGCATACTCCGTTTGCTATATATATAGGTATTGTTTATTCATATCTGCCGTTTATGATTATGCCGCTCTATAATGCAATTTCTAGGGTTGATTATTCCTATATTGAGGCTTCTATGGATTTAGGTGCTAGACCTATGACAACATTTTTTAGAGTGTTACTTCCATTAACTAAAAATGGTGTTATAGCCGGTTCTATGCTTGTTTTCATTCCTGCTATCGGTGAATTTGTCATTCCTGAATTGTTAGGTGGGCCTGATACTGTTCTTATAGGTCAGTTACTGTGGCAGGATTTCTTTAATAACAGAGATTGGCCGTTAGCATCTACAATTGCAGTAATAATGTTGTTACTGGTGATTATACCTATAGTTTGGTTCTTTAAATCACAAAAAGCAAATGAGGGTAAAGCATAATGAATTCAGCAACACCTTACATCAAATCAAAATGGAGAATTTTGTTCTTATTTGTCGGTTTAGGGTTCCTCTACTTGCCGATCCTCATTTTGATGGCATATTCTTTTAATTCCTCACGACTGGTTACGGTTTGGAAGAGTTTTTCTTTTCATTGGTATGAAGCTTTGGTGCAGGATGAGGAATTTCTTCACGCAATATATTTAACGTTTTCAATCGGATTTTGTGCGGCTACTATGTCTGTCATTATTGGAACATTGGCTGCGTTTGTTTTAACAAGATTTAATCGTTTTAAAGGTTACGGAATATTCTCATTCAGTATTACAGCGCCGATGATTATGCCGGAGGTTATTACTGGTCTTTCTTTGTTGTTGATGTTTATTGCAATGTCAAACGGCTCGCATGCGTTGGTTCAATATCTTCTTGAATCCTTTAATATTCAGGAAGGGAACTTTTTATATCCTTTTTTAATGCAACTTGATGGTTTTCCAAACAGAGGAGTTGTTACAATTTGGATAGCAATGGTAACTTTTACCTCTGCATACGTAACTGTTATAGTGAGAGCTAGGTTGAAAGAGACAGATCTTTCGATAGAAGAGGCTGCACTCGATTTGGGAGCTACGCCATTTAAGGTTTTTGTGTTTATTACTTTGCCTTCACTGTTGCCTGCGATAATGTCTGGATGGTTGCTTGCCTTTACATTGACTTTGGATGATATTGTCATATCGCAGTTTGTTGCAGGACCGAAGTCTACCACTCTTCCTATGCTGGTGTTCTCAAGTGTGAGACGTGGAGTTAATCCGAAGATTAATGCCTTGGCAACTATTATTGTTCTTGTTGTGTCATTTTGTGTTTTCTTAGCATGGTTCGTTATGAGAAAACGAGAGAAGAGAATACTTAGAGAAATGAAAACTATAAAAAACAAAGGATAGTGTTAATTTTTCATTATTCACAGGATTCAGCCGAGTATTTATACGACTACTCGGTTGTTTTTTTATATACTGAAGTAAGGTTTATTGCAAAAGGGTTATATTGTACGTTAATTTTGCCGATATATATTAGAGGAAAGTTATTTTATAAGTATAGGAGGGGGAAAATATGTTACAGGAAATGTTATACATTTATGCTCCTAGAGTTAATAATTCGGTTCCGTTTGTGTCTAGAAAAGGTGTTAAAAAGGTTCCAAAAGTAGAGAAATTCGAAGCGTTAAATGAAAATGATTCATATAATGAATTTGAAAATGATGATCGGGTTTTAGCCGATGTATCAACGGAAATTGATCCTGAAGAAAATATGACTTTGTTGGATAACAACCGTGCTGTGGATCTGTCCATATAAATTTGTTTAAAGAACTTTATCGAATAGGTGGTTATTCGTACATAAATAAAAAAGACGGCAGAAATTAACCTTCCGTCTGATTTTATTCTTTGAAATAATCTTTGTGTTAGAAAATTATTTGTGAGCGCGAAGCAAAGTAAATGATTTCTCCGAAGAAGCAATCTCTTTACCATTAGAAGAGGATATTACTCTTATTGTATGCTCGCCGCGATCTACATTAGTGAGAGAAACAGATAGTGTACCAGAACCAGTAATTGTTTGTTGTTCACTACCATCAATATACAGTGTTGATACCACTAATCCGTTAGCTCCTGATACAGAACACACGACATTTACATTACCGGAATTATCTCTAATAAGTTGCTCTGTAGGCTGAATAATGGAGATCTCGGGCTTGGGTGCCACTTGTTGTTCGCTACTATAACTGCTAGATGATGAATAATTTGTGTTGAGTTCACTTTCTAAAACATTTGTATTTTGAACGTTTATAACCTTGGAATTATCTGCTTTATTAGGAGACGCAGTGTCGGAGAAATGTACGGTCCCTTCCTTGTCAACCCATGTATGAATTTCTGCATTGGCATAGCCTCCGATAGCGAAAAAAGACATAATTGCTAATATAAGAGATTTTTTCATAATGTGTGGGGCGAGGAAACTCATCGTAAGTTCGAGAGAAGTCGCCGCTACCTCCCTTTCTAAATTCACATAAACTATTCCCACGCATGGATATTATAAACACCACATTGCGGGGTCCGAACCTATATCAATTAGTGCAATGCCAATCAAAACAATGTTATGCCATCCCGGTTACAAAGCACTGTTACCTTAAAATAGGAGGCTATGTTCTCAACACCGTTACTTAGTCTTTAAGATTGTTTTAGCATGATTACCAGATTTGCAATTAGGAACTGCATGTGCAGATAATTATACTTTCTCTATAAACGAACTTATTTATAATGTGGTGTTGTAGTTAATCTCTTAGGACAGGCTCAAAACGTGCTTTACAAGTATGTCCATGATTGAGATTACAGTGGTCCTTTGTTCTGTTTGCAGTTTTAAATTAATACAAAATTACCAAGCATACTTAATGCACCCTTACTCAGATAATTATAGATGTAGAATCAGTATAAACCAAATCTATTTTTGTGATTGAATACTAAAAACGAGGAAAAACTAAATGATTATTCAGTTTTTCCTCTGTGTAGGATAAGAACATTATTGTGGCAAATGCCAAATAACCTAGTTAAAGAGAATAGTACAATTCAAATTCGAGCGGATGAGGAGCCATTCGAATACGATCAACATCCTGTTTCTTCAATGCAATATAAGCATCAATTAAATCCTTAGTAAATACATTTCCTTTAAGAAGATACTCATGATCCGCTTGCAAGCTATTTAAAGCTTCTTCCAAAGAGCCACATACTTGTGGAATTTGAGATGCTTCCTCAGGTGGAAGATCATATAGGTTTTTGTCCATTGCTTCACCTGGATCAATTTTGTTTTGAATTCCGTCCAAGCCCGCCATTAGCATAGCTGAGAATGCCAAGTATGGGTTTGCCATACAGTCTGGGAATCTTACTTCAACTCTGGTGGCCTTTGGATTTGATACTGCTGGAATTCTGATTGAAGCAGAGCGGTTGGATGCTGAATAGGCAAGCATAACAGGAGCTTCAAATCCAGGAACTAGTCTCTTGTATGAATTTGTTGACGGGTTGGTAAATGCATTAAGTGATTTGGCATGCTTGATAATACCTCCTATATAATACAGAGCTGTCTGGGATAATCCTCCGTATACGTCTCCGGCAAAGATGTTTTTTCCATTCAAACTTAATGACTGGTTGCAATGCATACCTGAGCCGTTATCACCAAATACTGGTTTTGGCATAAACGTGGCTGTTTTTCCGTTTTGGTGACATACATTCATTATTACGTACTTTAAGAGCTGCAATTCGTCAGCCTTTTTAGTTAAAGTATTGAATCGCACAGCAATTTCATTCTGTCCGCCGGTGGCAACTTCATGATGATGAGCTTCCACACAAAAACCAAGTTCTGTCAATCTTTCACATATTTCTGAACGAATATCTTGGAAAACATCTACAGGTGGTACTGGGAAGTATCCCCCTTTCACACTGTGTCTGTGTCCTAGATTTCTTACATCATAATCGTCATAGCTTTTTCCGGTATTCCATGCAGCATCTTCTGAGTCAACCTTATAAAAACAACCGTTCATCTCATTTTGATAGCGAACATCGTCGAAAATGAAAAATTCAGGTTCTGGCCCGAAAATAACAGAATCAGCAATGCCTGTGGATTTAAGGTATTTTTCCGCTTTCTTTGCCACGGATCTTGGATCTCTTTCATATCCAAGAAGAGTTTTAGGTTCTAAAACATCACATCTTATGAAATAGGTTTTGTATTCAAAGAATGGATCCAACTGCCATGTTGATATATCCGGCATCAGAACCATGTCGGATTTGCTGATACCTTTCCATCCTGCGATGGATGAACCATCAAACATCTTTCCGTCTTCGAAGAAATCCTCATCAACAAGACTTGCCGGAATAGAAATATGCTGTTCCTTTCCTTTGGTATCTGTAAATCGAAGATCGACGTATTTTACATTTTCATTTTTGATTGTCTCTAATATGCTATCAATAGTGTTTGACATTTAAAGTTATCCTCATTTGGATTTAAACTTGATAATTTTTATGAATATGAAAACTCCATCTTGGAGTAAAAGATCTAACCTATACGTATTTTAACCTATTTATTATATTTTTTATATAAATAGCAATTGTTTAGGAGACAAAATAGCTAAAAATTTGTTTTGAGATTAATACAATTTGATGTTTTTATGTCACTTTAAAAATGTAAAAGCTTACATGAGTGAAAAAAATGAAATTTGACCCGAAATAAATGTGTTTATAGGTATTATTTTTTTAACGATGCTATGCAGATCACAAATTAAATAGTAAAATAGGCAAAATTTTATACTAATTTAAAGGCAATAGACAAATGGCAGATTTAAGCAAATTAAGAAACATTGCAATTATAGCTCACGTAGACCATGGCAAGACTACTTTGGTCGATAAACTGTTAAAGCAGTCGGGTACACTAGATCGTAATGAAATTGGTCAGGAACGAGTTATGGATTCCAACGATCTAGAACGAGAACGTGGCATTACAATTCTCGCCAAAAATACCGCTATTCGTTGGAATGACTATCGTATTAACATTGTTGATACCCCAGGTCATGCTGACTTCGGAGGAGAAGTAGAACGTGTTATGTCTATGGTTGATTGCGTACTTCTTTTGGTTGATGCAGTTGACGGTCCTATGCCTCAGACAAGATTTGTTACTCAAAAGGCTTTTGCGGCAGGGTTAAGACCGATTGTTGTGATTAACAAGATTGATAGACCAGGTGCAAGGCCTGATTGGGTTATTGATCAGGTGTTTGATCTTTTTGATAATTTAGGGGCAACTGACGAACAATTGGATTTCCCTATTGTTTATGCTTCTGCATTAAACGGAACAGCTACACTTGATTTATCAAAACCTGGTACTGATATGTCTGCTTTGTTCCAAGCAATTGTTGATTATGTGGAACCTCCTAAGGCGGATCCGGAAGGTGCTTTCCAAATGCAGATTTCTCAGTTAGATTATTCATCTTATGTTGGAATAATCGGCGTAGGAAGAATCAAGAGGGGTACAGTAAAAACCAATCAGCCGGTAACGATTGTTGGTGCCGATGGTAGTAAACGTACAGGAAGAATTGGACAGATCCTCGGTTATTTGGGCTTGCAGAGAAGCGAAGTTGGTGAAGCCAATGCTGGTGATATTGTTGCGATTACCGGCTTAGGCGAATTAAAAATATCCGATACTGTTTGTGATAATTCAAATGTTGAAGCTTTGCCTCCTTTATCGGTGGATGAACCTACTGTTTCAATGACTTTCCAAGTTAATACATCTCCTTTTGCAGGAAAGGAAGGTAAGTTTGTTACTTCAAGAAATATCCTTGAACGCTTACAAGAAGAATTGAAACACAATGTTGCATTACGAGTAGAGATGACAGACGATACTGATAAATTTAAGGTATCTGGAAGAGGTGAACTTCATCTCTCTGTTCTGATTGAAAATATGCGTCGTGAGGGTTTTGAATTAGCAGTTTCGCGTCCGGAAGTAATCATTAAAGAAATTGATGGTAAGAAAATGGAACCTATTGAAAATCTTACTGTTGATGTGGAGGAAAACAACCAAGGTGCTGTTATGCAGGCTTTGGGTGAAAGAAAGGCTGATTTGGTTGACATGGTTCCTGATGGAAAGGGAAGGGTAAGAATTGATTATAAAATACCTTCTCGTGGTCTGATTGGATTCCAAAATGAATTTATGACAATGACTTCAGGTACAGGATTAATGTATCACACGTTCGATTCTTACGGAGAGTACCGTGGTGGTGATATTGGATTAAGAAAGAATGGTGTTATGATATCAAATGCTACTGGTAAAGCCCTTGGTTATGCATTATGGTATTTACAGGATCGAGGATATCTGTTTATTGGGCATGCCGCCGAGGTTTACGAAGGTCAGATTATCGGTGTTCACAACAGAACTAACGATCTAACTGTTAATTGTCTTAAAGGTAAAAAGTTGACTAATGTTCGCGCATCTGGAACTGATGAGGCTATCGTTTTAGTTCCACCTGTAATCTTGTCACTTGAACAGTCTTTGGAATTTATAGATGATGATGAACTGGTAGAAGTTACACCTAAGTCAATCAGACTGAGGAAGAAGAATCTTACAGAAATAGATCGAATAAGAGCATTCAGAGAAAACGGCGGAAAGAAACCTGAATCTGAATAATCTGTTTTTATTTAGATTTGTTAAAAAGTCCCAGTTTTAGTTTTAAAACTGGGGCTTTTTTGGTATATATTTTGCTTGAATATCAAAAGATTTATGTTGCCGGAATGTTTGTTCTTAAATTGAGGAGTTACCAATGAAATATCGCAGTTTATTGACGTTTTTTGTTTCTCTTAATTTAATGTTCGGTAGTTCATATGCGGCTTTAGTTCAAGATCTTCAGGCAGATGATGAGCCAGAATTAATACAGTTATATTCACAAAATGAGTTAAATATGCTGATTTCTGATAATAAGCATCTAGAACGTGTACTGCTTGACGAGTGCCAGTTTACCAAGGATATTGAAGATCGAGCCATGGTTCTTCATTATCCATCATATCTTTATCTTTGGGCTGATATGAATTTTACTAACACTTGTGTAAATGGAGATCCTGCTGTTGGAGTACGAGCGTTAAAACTTGCTGCTGAAAAAGCAATGCCGGCAGCATTATATAAGTTGGGTCAGTTGTACCACGATGGAAAATATGTGCAAAAAGATCCTGAGCTGGCATATAGGTATGTGTATAACGCAGCATCACTGAAAGATTCGAAAGCTCGAATTATGCTTGTTGAATTGCAGTTAGAATCCACAGGCAAGGAAATTGATTATGAAAATGCGTACAATTGGTTGTTCTTTACTGTTTTTTCCAAAGATAAAGATAAGGAGCGTGCAGCAATGCTTTTGAACAGATTGGGTGACCGCATGCCTTCACATATTGTAAAAAGAGCAAGAATAAAGGAATATAACTAAGAGTTGATGGTGTTGGAAGCTCTTTCATTATGTAGTTGTCTGTGCTTTTTTTCTTCCGCAATGCGGAGAGTTCGCTCAAGAATTTGAGTATAGATTGGTTTTCCGCCCATTTTTTGTGCTGTTAGGGTTGCACAGAGTGTTGAGATCATCATAGGAAGTAGAAATTCATAGTTGTTGGTCATTTCTGTTACGAGAATGATTCCTGTTACAGGCGCCCTTACAGAGGCTGCAAACAACGTGCTCATACCAACTATAGCAAAGATTCCTGGTGAGATATCTGTTATTCCTAATTGACCTAGAATTGTTCCGAATAATGCTCCTAATAGAGTTCCGATAGCTAGACTAGGTGCAAATATTCCACCTGGAATGCCACTTCCAAAACACAGTAGTGTTCCGAATATTCGCCATATTAAAAGCAGCAAAAGAACTTGAATTGATTGATCTTTGGTAATCCACAGTGGAATAGAAATCATCCCTGATCCCGCAGCTTGCTGTTCTGAGACAAATATTATTCCAAAACAACCTCCTACAACGAAAATAAATGGAAGAGCAGTTGATAGTTTACCTTTGAAAAATGAGCTGTAGAAATTTTGAAATTTTTCTATATTTTTATTGAATAAATAACCTATGACGCCAACGATTATTCCGAAAAGAGCAAACCAATAGAACGTTCCTACATTTGGACAGATGTAATTTGGTAGATCTTTGAATACTGCAAGGTTATCAACTAGGAAACACCTTGTAACAGATGCGGAGATGACTGTTATACTGACAATTTTAATGGATAGAAAACTGTATCTGAACTGAGGTCTTAACTCTTCCAGTACAAACAAAATTCCGGCAAGTGGCGCGTTAAATGCGGATGCTAAACCTGCTGCACCGCCTGCTGCTACCAATGACATGGCATGACTTTTGGATAGAAAGAATAGATCCGCAATCATTTTGCCTAAATTACCGCCGATTTGAATTGAAGGGCCTTCTCTTCCGAGAATCATCCCAGAGGACAGAGAACTTATTCCTCCTAACAGTTTGACCGGAAGAACCCTTTTCCATCGAATAGGTCTTTTATGGTCGAGGGCGCCTTCTATTTCCGGTATACCAGAACCCCCAGCTTCAGGTGCAAATGTAATAGTTATTCCGATAGCGAATGAAGCTAGTAACCCGCAAACTAAAAATATTGAGGCGTATGCTGTAAAGTCATGGTCAGAACTTTGAAAGGATGCGTATATACAGGCAAGAATTGTGTCAGGAAGTATTTGAAATAAAACGCAAGTAATTCCTATTATGGCACCTAGCATGATTCCTACAAGTAGCAGCAAGAAAGGGGTGCTATTGAATTTGATATAGTATCTAGTGAGCTTGCGGACTTTATTTTTTCTGATTTTTTGTAGTTTATCTATTTTCATATATCTCTTGTTAGTTCACAAGAACATATTTTACTATAATTGGCGCTATATGTTTCAAGATTAATGGGTTTATTGTATGTTTAAATTTTTGAAAACGGCGAAAGTCAAAATAAATCAAAACAAATTTATAAGTTCGATAGCTTTATTTAGCAGGACTATATACGGGAGGTATGTAGGTGATCGTATAACTGTTGAGGCAGGGCATTTGGCTTACGTTACTGTGTTATCTTTGGTTCCGCTAGTAACTGTGCTTTTTTCTATTCTGTCGATGCTGCCTATCTTTGAAAGTATAAAAGATTCTATGAAGACCTTTGTTTTCAATAATTTTGTTCCGACATCAAGTGATGTGATTCAGCAGTATATGGATCAGTTTAGTCAGAATGCATCTAATACAACGTTGATTGGAGCGTTGTCTTTGTTTGTTGTGTCAATGTTTTTGATCAATTCTGTTGATAAATCTATTAATTTTATTTGGAAAACAACAAAGAAACGATCGTATGTTACAACATTTTCTGTATATTGGATGGTTATAACACTAGGGCCGCTGCTGTTTGGAACGAGTTTAGCTTTAAGTTCCTATGTTGTCTCATTAAGATTTCAGGATCATCCAAACATTGTTGCCTCAGTGCAGGAGTACTTTATTAAGTATTTGCCTTTTTTATTTTCCTTCGTTGGCCTATTGCTGATGTACAGCGTCGTTCCAATCAGAAAAATTAGAGTCAGATATGCAGTTGTAGGAGCATTGATTGCGGCTGTTCTTTTCGAGTTAGGAAAGAAGTTGTTTTCGCTGTATATAATTTATTTCCCTTCATATCAGAACATCTACGGAGCAATTGCTATTATTCCTATCCTTTTGTTTTGGGTATATTGTAGTTGGATTATTATTTTTATAGGCGTAGAGATTCACGCAACATTGCAGGAATTGTATGACAAAAGGATAAATTTAAAAACGCAAAGCGTGACGGAAGATGATTTTGATATTAATGAATAATCCGGTTACGATGTAGTATCAGTGTATTTTTGTCTGTAAGTACCGTAAACAAGGCACTTACAGACTATAATGATGTACAATTCGTATATGATTACCTTTCTGCACGTGTGTCTATTAGGAACGATCCCTTGGTTCAGTTTCTAATCTGTTGATCTGGGTAAATCTTGAGTTTCTGTTAGTGCGTTTATTTCAGGAATTATGGTGTTTTGTTTAACGGAACTTTTTTCAAGAATATATTCAGTATTCTTTTGATGTTTGTTTGATTCATTTTTGATAACTGTAATATTTAAATCGTTGAAGTCGGGAACTGATTTATTATATTTGCCGTTGAATATGTATTTTTTGTCAAATGTGTTGGCATGTCCGGAAAATGTAAGTTTACCGTTATCATCATAGTTTAACCTTAAGGTACTATTCGGAGCAAAAAAGTTCTTCTGACTACTGTTTGAATTTGTTAATCGTGTGCTTATGTCATTTGATTTAGTTTTTACAAAAGTCTCAATATCAAAATTTCCTACGTACAAATCATTTATACTTAATTCCGCATTCAATGATTTCAATGCTACCTGCAGAGGTAATGCGCTGTTTAATGTAAGATGTGATTGAATTCTAATATCGCCTAACCCTGCTATGTTATGATTTGGAATTAGAGAATTTATAGATCCTATTGGGAAATCTTTTCCTGAATAATCGATAAGCAGATCTTTTTGGACTGTATTAAAATAAAGATTGAGTTTGGCGTCTGTATTGTTAATTTTGCATCTAGCATATTTGCTAGATATTTTTTCATCAGAGCTACGCAAAATGATAAGGAAATCCGATATGTCGGTATTATTGATGAAAAGATTGTCAAAGTTGAATTCCAGGGAGCTACTACTATCCATAATTTTATCAAGATATCCTTCTTTGATGGTCATGTTTCTAGCGTATATATTGCCGTTTTTTAAGATTATCGGATAGGAGTTTTGATCCATTGAACTGTGCGATATATGTGATAGCTGAAGGGATTTGATGTAGACCGAGTCGAGGGATGAGATATCTAACAGATCAGAATGTTTATCGGGATTTATTTCAGGTAAAATGATTTGATCGGCAATAAGACTGTTGATAGTTAAACTATTATTATTGCGATCATAGGTAAAAAATCCCTCGAAGGAACCATCTAGTACGTTTCCTTTTACCTGAAGGCTATTCCATGGTAGATTGGTCGGTTGGTTGTAATTAAAAAAAATGTCAGCAAAAATAACGTTATCCTTTATTAATTTGTTTATTGTTCCGTCAAGATTAATCTCATGGAGTTGGTTTGTATCGCCTGAAATTTTATCAATGGATAAGTTTATTCCTAAGAGTGTTGTTTTAGTGACTTTATTGCTGTAGGAACAGTTGCTTAATCTACCATTATAAATGGCGAAATTCCATTCATTTATTAAATTGGTACTTTGTAAAAGTTGTGAAAACAGATCTTCTAAATGAGAAATGTCTGTTAATTCAAATTTATTTACTTTGATGCTTTTATTCAGCTTGTTAATTGATAATTCTGTGTTTATATTTCCATCACCGAAATCAAATTTTAGCTTTTGGATAACAGCTGTTTTTCGATCATTATTATATTTTGCCTTAAGATTGATTTCTTGAAGATTGAATTTTCCAATTTTCAATTTGGGAGAGTATAGTGATAGGCTCATATTGGGAAATTTATTTAATTTATGATTTTTGATGAGATGGATGTTTGTTAGTTCAATAATGCCATCATCAAGCATCAGAGAGGTATCTTCCAAATCAATATTTTTGATTACAGCTTTGTTTATATAGAGATCTTTTAGTGCTTTTTCAAATTTGGATTCGTTATGTTGTAATTTTGTAATGTTGATTTTAGAGTCTATAAGGTTTAGTTCTTTTATGTACAGCTTTCGATCTAAAATCTTTGAATAATCAAATTCTAGATATAGCTTGTCTGTTTTGAAGAAATCTCCAATCTTAACATTTTCAAACAAAATTGTTTCCGGGTATTTGATATTGAATTCAATATTTTGAATTTTGGTGTCCAAACCTAGATAATTAGATAGAATTTTTTCCAACGGTTTTGCTACATAATTGCTTTGAATGAGAATGAACAATCCCAAAGCTAAAATTATGGCTAGCAGTACAATTACAGTAAGTAATTTGGTAAGAATTTTCAATCTGTTACCCTTCAAATATCTGTGACCTTACGGAAATTTTAGTATATTACTGGTGTAATTGATGTGAACATGCTCCAAATTTATCTGTGTCTAGAAATACACATTGGAGTGAATGTGTTTTAATCTAGAATCAGTTACTACAGTTATGCATTTGAAAGTTGATCGTTTGTATTAAGCCACCTGCGTATCAGTTTTATTGATTGTTCTGGTGCGTTTTCAATTATATTCCTAGCTATATTGTTAGCTTTGTCGATGAGGTGCTGATCCCGTATAAAATTGGCAATTTTCATGGAAGATACACCAGTTTGCTTTGTCCCCATGTATTCACCGGGACCTCTTATATTCAGATCTTCTTCAGCTATTTTCAATCCATCATGATTGTTTTTTAAGAATTCCAACCGATGTCTACTTTCTTCTGAAATCTTGTTTTTGCAAAAAAGTATACAGAATGATTGTTTTTGACCGCGACCAACTCTACCACGCAATTGATGGAGCTGCGCTAGACCTAGCCTTTCTGGGTTTTCGATGATGATTATATTTGCGTTTGGGACATCAACTCCAACTTCGATCACTGTAGTTGCAACTAGGAGGTTTATTTTGCCAAGTTTGAATTCTTCCATTACGGACTGTTTTTCTTCCTGAGACAGCCTTCCATGGATCAGTCCTATTTTTAGTTCTTGCAATTCACTAGCAAGTTCTTTGGCGACCTCTTCCGCAGCTGCACAGTCTTCTAGGGCTTCTGATTTTTCAATTAGGGAGCAGACCCAATAAACCTGCCATTTTTGCTCTACACAGACATGTCGGATACGTTCGAGTAGCTTATTTTTCTGCTGGTGCGTTAAAAGAGTAGTTGTAACAGGTTTTCTTCCTGGCGGTAATTCATCAATTGTCGAAACAGCAAGATCTGCATAACTTGTCATTGCTAAAGTCCGTGGTATAGGTGTTGCCGTCATTACAAGCTGATGCGGAAGTTTATTGTTGACAGCTCCTTTTTCCAAAAGTCTCAAGCGTTGTTCAACACCGAATCTATGTTGTTCATCGATAATAACTAAGGCCAAGTTTTTAAAAACCACTTGTTCCTGAAAAAGAGCGTGAGTTCCTATTGCAAACATAGCGGTTCCGCTCGATATTTTTTCTAGTTCAGATCTACGTTCCTTTGCTTTCTGTTTTCCATTGAGGTACGCAACTTCGATACCCAGCGGTTCGAACAGTTTGCTTATTTTTAAGAAATGCTGTTCTGCTAAAATCTCGGTTGGTGCCATTAATGCAACTTGAAAACCTTTTTCTATTGCCGCCAATGAACTTACAGCTGCTACAAGTGTTTTTCCTGATCCGACATCACCTTGCAGAAGACGCATCATTGGTGTATTTTTTTTCAAATCTGCATTTATTTCTTTGATTACTTTCAGCTGAGCTTCTGTAGGTTTGAAAGGCAGATTGGAAATAAGTGTTTTTTGTAGTAAGTGTTCAGAACTTAGAGGATAAGCCCTTTGTGATGCATTTTTTATTTTTGATTGTAATACGGCAACAGTCTGAGCTGTAAGTTCCTCTATTATCAATCTCTGCTGAGCTTCGGTCTGTGCATTACCGAGTTGTTCTAGATCCGAATCAACAGGAGGGTGATGCACAAATTTAAGTGCATCGACAAGACTTACGGGACATACTTCGGTTGGGAGAAGTTCTTCCGGTGATTCATCTTCTATCAGTTTTAGTGAGTAATTTACAAGTTTTGATATTTTGTCAGATGTAAGTCCACTTGTTTGAGGGTATATTGGTGTAAGTTCTGACGGCATTTCAATATCTTTGTAGCTGTCATAGAGTTTGAATGCTGGGTGTGCCATAACATAATTCCTATTGAAGTTAGACGTTATGGCTCCGAAAGCTAATACAATCTTTCCTTTGATCAAGTTTCTTTGCTGATTGGGGTAAAGATTCCAAAAAATAAGTTCGACTTCAGTACCGTCTTGTTCTTGGATTATACATTCTGTCATTGGCCCTTTTTTGGTAAATTTGGAATTTGTATAAACAAGTTTTCCGCATATATTTACCATAATATCAGGTGATGCGTTTTTGGCGGATACAATTTTGGTGTGATCCTCATAGCGCAGTGGCAGATGGAATAATAGATCTCCAACAGTATAAATATTGAGAGAATTCAGCTTCTGTTGGACTTTTTCAGCAACACCTGGTAGAACTGTGACAGATTTATTTATAACAGATTCTTCATTCATGTGTTATATGATATTTTTTATCAGCAGATGTAGCTTAAATCTGTAGAATTTCTTGAGATATGCTTTGTAGCATTCTGGAATGCTTTCAACATTTTCGATATCTGTATACCGTTCGATTCTTTTGGTATGTTGTAAAAGAAATTCGCGTTCAGCTTCAAATTCATTTCTGAGTAACTGATTAGGATCCTGAATAAGAATTCCGTTTTCAATATCCATTCTCCATGCTCTAGGGTTAAGATTGTTACCTGTCAGTAGGTATCTGTTGTGATCGACAAAGATTCCTTTAACATGATATGTGTTTGTTCCGTCTTTCCATAGCATTACATTCAAGAGTCCGTTGCTGATAAAGTTCTGGTTCTGGTAGCAGAAATTTCTCAGAAAATCCTCGTATAGATAAGGAACTGCACCAACACGGTTGAAAGGCTGATCACTAGGAATATAAAAATCATTAGCAATCTTATCACCCACAACAAGGGTAACCTTTATTCCTTTTTTTAGAAGAGAAACAATCGATTTAGACAACTGTCTCGGCGGATTGAAATATGGTGTACATATTACGATTTCTTTTTCTACTGTTTTCAATAATTTGAGAATAACACTGTTCAAAAGATTGTGAGTGTTACCTAAACCGACCATTGGGGTAGCATACACACAGTCTTTACTATTAACACCGTTTTCAAATTTATAAGATGATTTCTTCAGTCGGTGTTTGAATTTGGCGATTTTATCAACGATGCTTTTTACACTCGGCAATTGTTCGGTGTTTGTAAGAGTGCATACGGCTGGATTTTGAATAATATTGGATTGCAAAAAATCAACGAAAGAATTTGATAATTCTTCTGAAACGATTTTATGGTAGCGATCCAACCTATACTTGTTGTCGTAGCCAAGATAAATATTATTGATACTGGCTCCAGAGTATAGAACAGTATTATCAAATACAAAACCCTTCAAGTGGAGGACCCCGAATAATTCCTTGGTTTTTACTGGAACACCGAGAATGTGAATATTTGTGATTTTATATTGGTTGTATAGTTCCTCGTACATGAGCGTGTTGCCGACCTGCTTGCCTTTACCCATAAGTCCCCGCTGTGCACGATGGAAATCAACCAGGATGAACACATCGAGTGATGGACATTCTTTAGCTCTTTCAAAAATAGCTTTTAAAACTTCGCGACCACATTCGTCATCCTGAAGATATAGAGCTGTAATGTATATTCTTTTTTGGGCTGCTTTTATAAGGTTTAGCAACTCTTTGTGAAAATTTTCAGGGTGTTTGATAAAACTGAAACAATCTTTTCTGATCGAGATATGGTCTAGTTTGTTTAATTTTTGCTGATAATATTTTGTTGTTAATAACATACGCAATATTCTTAATTACTTATTATTTTTTATTAATAATCCTAGTATAGGATAATTTTCTGTTTTTTCAAAACAGTTTAGCCTACTTTTGGTACTTCATCCAATGTTTTGTCATGCTAACGGTTGTGCCCAAATGTATGGAGATTTCTTCTAGGTACCATTACTCAATAGTTTTATAGGTACCATTACTCAATAGTTTTAGTTGCACTGATTAGCCAACTGATTTCTCTATCGCTTAAAAAAGGCTGTATCGTTTCGCGAATTTTCTTGTGATAGTTGTTCAGCCATTCCTTTTCAGTTGCTGATAACATTTTACTATTGATTAATTTTAAATCAAACGGAACCATGGTTAAAACTTCAAAAGAAAGCATTGAACCTTCATAATTAGGTCTATCAACAACTGCTAGCACATTTTCACATCTGATACCGTATTCTCCATTTTTGTAATAACCAGGTTCATCTGTAATAATCATGTTCTTTTGAAAACCGACATCGTTGACACTGAGCCGCGGAGAGATTCTTTGCGGGCCTTCATGTACACTCAGACAGTGACCAATTCCGTGACCTGTACCATGGGCAAAGTCTAGTCCTATGTCCCAAAGATACTGTCGAGCAAGAATGTCTAACTGTATTCCAAGTGTACCGATAGGAAAAACAGCTGTGGCAAGCGCAATATGACCTTTCAGAACTCTTGTAAAGTTATCTATCATTTCTTGTGTCGGCGTTCCTACTGCAACAGTTCTAGTTATATCAGTTGTTCCGTCGTAATAATGAGCTCCTGAATCAATCAAATACAGCGGATCTTGACCTAACTGGCGTGGTTGATCTGCGTTTTCGTGATTGTAGTGACACATGGCAGCATTTGGACCAAGGGCAGATATAGTGGCAAAACTTAATTCTATGTAATTTTCCTGATCTTGACGGTATTTTTCTGCCTGAACAGCCAGCGTCTCCTCGTTTTCCTCGTTCTTTTCACTGCATCGTCTGTCTAGCCAGGACAGAAATCTGCACATGGCTACACCGTCTTTAACATGGGCTGTTCTAAAACCCTCGATTTCAACATTGGTCTTGACGGCTTTAGCTATATCGCACGGATCTTTTATTTTGATAAGAGTTGCTCCGCTTTTCTGTAATTTTAATACTGTGTACGCATTTGTTTTTTGTTCATCGTAGCCTACAACTAGGTGATCATCCCCCATGCGTGAAAGGGTTTCTTCAAGTTTTGAGAACGCAAAGAGAGATACGTCTGATCCGCACTGTTGTGCGAATTGAGATGTAATCAGTTTTTCATTATCAATGAAAACATCCATTGATTGATTAGAATAGATAATTGCAAAGCATCTTACTATTGGCAAATAAGGAATATCATGACCTCGGATGTTCAGTATCCAGTTTACTGACTCGCTGTCTGCAATGAACATTGCGTCCAGTTCTCGGTCTTTTAATGTTTCTGCGATTCTTTCTCTTTTTTCGGTACTTGGCGTTCCGTAGTATTTAGCAGGGAATATTATTAGTGGTTTTTTTTCTGTTTCCGGTTTGTTTCGCCAAATTTGATCAATAAAATTCTTTTTGCAGTTTACGAGTTTTATTTGTTTTTGTTCAAGAAGTGATTTGGCTTGGTTGAACCAGCTCATTGAGTGTAGTCGTGGGTCTATTGCAACAGTGTTACCTTCTTTCAGGTTGGCTATTGCGTCGTGGATTGTATCAAGCTGTGACTGGAAATTTTTTATTTCGACTTCCTCTGGTGTCTGCTTGCGAGCCTGTATGGTATATCGTCCATCTACAAAAAGTGATGTTGCTATGCAGTTGTCTGCATAAACAACACAGCTTCCTGCGGAACCTGTAAAACCTAGCAGAAACGCCAATCTTTGTTTATCTTCCGAAATATACTCACCGAGAAATTCATCCTCATGAGGTACAATGAGTGCATCATAATGTGCATCTTTTAACGCATTTTGTATTTCTAAAAGATTTTTTTTATTAACATCAACATTGAACATTTGTTAGTTTCCTTGTTTATACCGATAAAAGGCTCGTTTCACGTGAAACCTTGATATTAAAACACCTTTTGCACTATTCGTTTTCATCTTCTGAATCATCATGTTTCAATAAGGAATCATTCGAAGTGATAGTTTCTTCGATATCATCCTTTTCTAGATCGGCGACAGATGAAATGAGCTGATATAAGTTTCCTTTGGCATCCTTGAAAATGTTTTCCTCATCAGTAGCTTCAATTCTGATTTTCTTGTAATGCGGAAATATGTATAACAGTGATAGAGCTAGTACAATAAATATTTCGATTAGAAGCATTCCCCAGGTTAGCTGTAAAATCCATTTTGTTGTTATCTCAAAAATAAAGTCAACCATTAACAACAGACCAAAAATTGGGGTGATAATTCTGTGTGCTATAAGAAGGAGATTATACACCTTGTTGTTCTGAGCCTTTATCAAAGAAAAAGGGATAATGGCTGAGGTGTAGGTCAATGTTATCGCAATGGCACCGAGACCGTAGCTCAATATATTAAAGTTAGTCCAAATGATTGTTAGCAACAAAATTTCGGTTATGGTGCAGAGTGCTACTCCGATCCATCCCCATGGTATTTTAGAGTTTAATTTTACCGTTTTTAAACAAATAATAGAGTTAAAACAGTAGAATACAACTGTTAGGGTACTTAATATAATTTCAATAAAGTTTTGTGGAAATTGTCCTGTAATTATCGCGTATAGAGTGAATAATACACATATTCCAATCATTACTATTATGCCAGTCAAAAAAATTTGTTTGAACTGGATATATTTAGAATTTAATAGCTTCTCAAGCGTCATGACTTTCCTCTTTGTTATCCTTCAGATTTGGAATAATAATCGTGAATTTTGCACCATGGGTAGGTGCAGTCAGGTTTTCACATGATATTTTACCTAATAAAACCTTATTTACTAAATTATATATGATATTTGCCCCAAGACCACTACCTCCTTTCCCTCTTTGGGTGGTTATGAATGGTTCGAATATTCTAGGCAGTATTTCTGCGGAAATTCCACCTCCGTTATCCTGGTAAATAATTTGAAATCTGTCATTTGGCAGTTTTGTGACTGCTATAGTGATCAGCTTTTGAATCGGAGAATCTGCGGGTACTTCCGTGTATGCATGTCGAGCCGAGTTGATTATTAGATTGGTATATATCTGTGTAAGTGCTCCTGGATATGAATAAATAGCATATTCAGAATTACAGATTACATTAACTGTTAGTTTTTCTTTTCTTATAATATTTGATAGGCTCAAAAGTGTCTGGTTCAGATTTTCTCGGACATTGAACTGGTACATGCTTTGAGACGAACTATCTACGGCAACCTGTTTAAAACTTTTGATTAGTTTTGAAGCTTGTTTTAAATTGGATTCAAGAATTTCATTTGCTTCTGCCATTATTGCTAATGGCTGTTTTAAAGTTAATGAATTCATTGTTGCGCCGTTTTTGATTCTGTTGTAAATAGAATTCAGCTTTTGAAGCTGTTCTGTGATGATAGATTGGGCTGTTACAGAAACTCCAAGCGGGGTGTTGATTTCATGGGATATACCTGCGACGAGTGAACCGAGAGAAGCTAGTGTTTCAGATGTAATGAGCTGTTTTTGTGCGGATTGTAATTCATCATACGCTCTTTTTAAATCATTGTTTGCTTCCTGGAGCTTGCGGGTTCGCTTTTCAATCTTCTCTTCAAGTTCTGAATTTACATTTTCTAGTTTCGTTTGAATGTCTTTGAGTTTTGTGATGTCATAGCCGAAAGCTATATGGTATTTTAAATTGTTTTCCTCATAAAATGGTACAATGTACCATTCAAGATATAACGTATTTCCATTTTGATCTTGTGTGGCGAGTTCCTTGATATTGCAAAATACGGATTTTTTTAGTTTTGATTTGATTTCTTGTCTTTTGCTACTGGTTACAAACACTTCTAACCATTGTTTGCCGTTAATCTCGAAATCTAGAAAACCAGTCATCAGTGAGGTTGATGAGTTCACATCGACTATTTTATATTCGGGGTCAAGTTTACAGATGATCAGATTACATGAGTTTAGCAGTGTTGTTGAAAAATCTCTTTGCCTTTTAAGTTCCTGGTTTGTAAATCTGTTATTCCTTATTTCATTGAACAGCATTTGTCTCATGTCGTTGATTGAATTGACCAAATCATCAAGTTCATTCTTAAACATATCTTTGTCCCGGTTTGGCAAGCTCAGAATTTCGTTGATATTTTGAATAGATGAATTTGAAGTCTTTTGAACAAGATAAAGAATGTGTTTGATGATAATTGAGTGGATAAGTAACATTATACAGATAGATATAACAATAGCCAAAAACAAGTTTATTAAGATAATAAGCGGTAGTTTGAACCTTAAATTGTCAACCAAATAGTTTTGATTGAAAGCAATTGCTAAATTGCCAATTATTTTGTTTCCGCTTTCCAACGGTATATTTTTAACAGTTGTTTTTGGTGAGGTGTCGTTGATGCGGTTTCCATATTTGAAATCAGGAATATCTATGGAATTATTTGCTTCGTTTTTTGATAATTCGGCAAAGGTAATGAAAGAACAATTCTTTAATTGATTGAAAAATTCTTTTATGCCTTGTTGATTATGATTAACAATTGCTTCAACAAGGGAAGTCTTCGATAAAAGTTCTATTTCCAATATATGAATATCAAAGTCTCTCTTGTTGTTTAAATTTTCATGATTTATCTGTATGTATGATGAAATGATAGAGAGGACAATAACAATGACAAATGTCAAGATCATTGTTTGGATTGATAATTTTTGTTTAATTTGATTTTGGAATGCATCAATAAATTTTGACTTAAACATCACATATATGGCTGGAATTGTAATTGTTCTAATCCTTGTTGGATCTTCCTTCTGTTTCCACTGTAATATTAGACAACAAGAAAATGATAGCGTCAAGAAATTCTTCTGGTTGGAAAAGAGTTAGAGTTTTGATTTGAAACAGACAGCAACGTTTACTGTGATTATGAAAGAATTGGTTGCTTTAATTAGTAACTAGTTGATCATATGATGCTTTAGATTTTAGCAATCCTTTATGATTATCTATGAATGAATTCTTCCTTTCCCTGAGCCTAATGAATATGGGATTTCTAGGTGATTTTCTTTAAATTTTATACCTGTCTAGTTACAATATGGACATATTGACGTTGGAAATAATATAAGAGAAGGTAAGAGAATGAGTTTAGATAATAATTATCTGCTTCATGTAAAAGGTATTCCTGATTTTTCAAAAATTAAAGTTGAGGATATTAAGGAAGCTGTCGTTTATCAGATAGAACAGTGTAAAGTCAAAGTTGACAGTACCATTAAGCAATTAGAGAAAACTCAAGATTATACATACGACAGTCTAGTTGCGCCGATAGAATCAGAAGAACATAAATTAAATAGTCTGTGGTCTCCTGTTTCTCATTTGAATAGTGTGATGAATTCTGATGAACTGAGAGTCGTTCACGATGAATGTTTACCTTTGCTCTCGGATTATGACACATACGTTGGTCAGCATGAAGGGTTGTTCAATGCGTATAAAAAGCTTTACGAATCTGAGGGTTTTACAAAACTTCCTTCTGACAAGAAAAAGTATATTCAGAATGTTATGAGAGATTTCAGACTTTCCGGCATTGCTCTAAATTCTGAAAAAAAAGTTAAGTATGGCAAACTAGTAAGCAGACTTGCACAATTATCGTCAACTTTTAGTAATAATGTTATGGATGCAACATTAAATTGGAAAAAAAATGTTACTGATAAGAATGATTTGAAAGGAATTCCTGAACTTGCCCTGCAGAGTGCAAAACAGCTTGCTGAAAAAAATGGAAATGAAGGTTACGAATTTACCCTGGATTTTCCATCATATTTTCCTATTATTGCCTATGCTGATAACGAGGAACTTCGAAAGGAACTGTATATTGCATATGTAACTAGAGCTTCAGACGTCGGACCTAATGCAGGTAGATGGGATAATAAAAAATTGATAGATGAAATTTTGGATAAACGTGATCAACTTGCCAAACTGCTTGGATTTAATGATTATGCGCAGTATTCTCTGGAAACAAAGATGGCTGACAGCCCGAAACAAGTTTTAGATTTTCTCTATGATTTAGCCGAATGCTGTCATCAACAGGGAAAATGTGAGTTTGAGGAATTGAAGGAATATGCTAGAAAAGAATTCGGTAAGAACGAACTTAATCCATGGGATGTAACCTATTACTCTGAAAAACTTAAGCAGAGCCGCTATAACATTTCTTCAGAGGAGTTGAGAGTTTATTTCCCACTGCCGAAAGTTCTTAACGGATTATTTTCTGTGGTAAATAAATTGTTTGGTGTAAAGATTATTGAAAACACAAAGTCTGTTAATGTATGGCATAAAGATGTTATGTTTTTTGATCTTTATGACGAAAACGATAATCTGAAGGCTGGTTTTTTCCTTGATCCTTATGCGAGAGCTCATAAAAGAGGTGGTGCTTGGATGGATGAGTGTGTGGGGAGAATGATCTCAGCTGATGGTACGGTTCAAAGACCTGTTGCTTATCTTGTTTGTAATTTTAATTCACCTGTTGGAGATAAGCCGTCACTGCTTACACATGATGATGTTATTACGTTGTTTCATGAATTCGGACACGGCTTGAATTTGATGCTCACTACGGTAGATACAAGCGGTGTTTCCGGTATTAACGGTGTTTCATGGGATGCTGTGGAGTTGCCAAGTCAGTTTTTAGAAAACTGGTGTTGGCAACCAGAAGCCCTCAAATTTATATCATCTCATGTAGATACAAATGAGCCTCTGCCAGAAGATAAACTCAATAAATTGATAGAGGCAAAGAATTATCATTCTGCAATGTGGGTGTTGCGACAGCTTGAATTTGGCTTGATGGATTTTAGACTGCACCATGAATATGATCCTAATAACAAGGCTTTTGTAAATAATATAATCCAAAGCGTCCGGGATAGTGTAACAGTTGTTCCTGTTTCACCTTTCAATCGTTTTGAGGATTCTTTTACACATATTTTTTCTGGAGGATATGCTGCTGGGTACTATAGCTATTTGTGGGCAGAATTGTTATCATCCGACGCTTTTAGCCGTTTTGAGGAAGATGGTATATTTAACAGAAAAACAGGACAGGATTTTGTTGATTACATCTTATCTAAGGGTGGTTCAGAGGAAGCTCTAGACCTGTTTGTAAAATTCAGAGGCAGAAAACCTAAGATTGATGCTTTGTTGAGGCATAAAGGTATTAAGAAAAATTAGTTTCAGACGGCTACAAACTGAATAAGACAAAACCACAAGCCTGAATATATGTATGGCTTGTGGTTTTTGGATTAGATGGGGAGTAAAAACTACTCTGCAATACTAGCTATGATATTACGATTGTACCTATCGATTTCCGAGATTGTTAATTTTATTTTCATTGCAAGTTCAAACATGACATTACCATTGTTGAATATTCTTCCTTCCTCGTTATTTGCGACAATCTTTTCGTCTTTAGTTGGATTTATTAATGACATAGGAATAAATACAGTTGCACCGTTTTCTATTATGACTGCCTTTATTCCGCCTCTTGAAATATCATTGATGATGGCTTCAAATATCGTTTTGGTATTTATAAACGGTTCAATGTATTCAATGTTTAACCAATCCTTTACGTCTCTTTCAGCGTAACGGTTGGTCCTTTTTCCTAGGTTTAGATATTCCAATGTCGTTTCATTGAACATTTGTTTTGGATCTACATGCTGTCCGGTAATAAACTGTTTTATGATCCTATGATTTATCATATCTCCGTATTTTCGAATTGGAGATGTCCATGTGGCATATGTTTTGAGTCCTAAACCAAAATGCTCGGCAGGTGCTGTGACTATTTCTGCTGGAACCTGGAATTTTCTCAATCTCATGTCTAAATATCCAGTAGGAAGCTCAGAAACCTTTTTTCTTATATTGAAGTATCCAGACATAGTTTTCAATTCGTCACTGGTAATGTCGTCAATGCCATTTGCTTTCAGAATTTTAATGATTTGATTAAGTTTGTCCTGATCAAATCCGGTGTGTTTATTAAAGATTCCGAATCCCAAGTTTTTTGCAAGGTATGATCCGGCGCATTCATTAGCTACGATCATTGCCTCTTCTACTATGCGGTTTGCGATGCGACGATATTCGATCTCGATATGATCCAGTGCTCCTTTTTCATTCAGCACATAGTGATAATCAAGTTTATCTTTAAAGCTAATCGTTTGATTTTCGCGGTATTTTGCTCTAGTTAGTGCAAAAGTTTCAAAAATTTTGAGTTGTTTGGCTAAATTTTCGTCAGGAGAAAAATTGCAGTTTTCTTTATTTTCTAGATAATCAGAAATGTCATTATAGGCAAGTTTGCCGTGGGAACGTATGTTCGCAAGAGAGAATGTGCAAGGTTCATTTGATACAGAGCCGTCCTTGTTTACAACAATCTTAGCCAATAAAACACTCCTTTTTTCGCCTTCAAGGATCGAACATATATTCTCACTGAACACATGAGGAATAATAGGGATGTTGGTACCAGGTAGGTAGCAAGTGAATGCTCTTTTTTCTGCAGTTTTGTCCAATGATGAACCTGGTTGTATATAAGCTGTAGGATCTGCTATAGCTACGTACAGAAGCCAGTATTCGTTATTGTCCTCGATGTACAGTGCATCATCCATATCTTTTGTTTCTGGGCTGTCTATGGTCACGAAAAAAAGATCTGTTAAATCTTCGTGCTCATACTGTTCCACCATTTCAAGAGAATCTGGATCTGGAGGACATTCAGTAGGAAGATTGTACTTTCTAAGAGAAACAAGCCAAGGAACCTTAGGATCGTCAGCTCTTGCGATCAGTTCCCTTACTATAACGCTAGGTTGATTGTTCGGTTTGAGTAGAGGATGGTCGGATAATTCAACGATTACCCAGTCACCGTCCTTAGGATTAAGATTTCGTATGGAATTTGGAACTTTTGCAAAAATTTGATCACGGTAGTTTGGATGATCAATTTTGGCGTAGAACTTTTTATTCTTATGGTTCAAGTACAGACGCGCTACACATCTTGTTATAAACGGTGTTACGAGTTCAAATGGTTCTGCCTGCTCGCGATCATTTGAATCCTTTCGTATTCTTGCTTTGACTTTATCTCCGTGAAAAACCTTTTTCATGTCAGGAGGTGCAATGAAATAGCTTTCATTATTGTCTACCTCTAGAAAACCGAAACTCTTGTCGGTTGCTCTGACTGTTCCATCCTTGATAGGAAATGATTCAATAATTTTATTTTTGGCTTTCTGTAAAACGGCTAAAGCTGATGCATCTAACATGTACGATTCTCTTTTATTATGGTAAATCTATGTCTAACTGTTCTCGGCTATTATACTTTAGGAACTTTGTTCTTGCACTATGATATTTCATGAATTGTTGCTATTGAAAGGACCAGCTGTTGCTGTATTTCCCTTCTCTTTATTTTAAAGTCGAAATTAATGTTTAAAGCATTAATCGGATAGAAGTTTTTAGGAACTTGATGTCGCAGAAGATTTGCTTTACAGAAGTTGTAAAGTTGCTGTTTGGAGAGATTTGTTTCAACCAAAGCGATTACTTTTGAACCCCATTCTTTATCAGGAATTCCGATAATGAGGCACCTATTGATTTCCGGATTGGTTAGCATGATTTTTTCTATTTCTTCAGGTTGGATATTTTCTCCGCCGGAGATAAACTGGTTGTCGAGTCTTCCTGTTACTTTCAGTACGTTTTTACCATTAAGGCTAATTAATTCACCACGATCACGAGTATGAAAAAATCCATCTGAATCAAGATTTAAATCTATTGTATTTCCATTGTAATACCCCATAAAAAGTGTGTCCCCTTTTACTAAAATTTCCCCCTCGGATGAAATTTTGACTTCTCGATATGGAAGGATTATTCCTGTATCAGTTTCACTAATGTTACTCACGGTAATTTGTTTAGTGCAGACTTGGGATGCCATTTCAGATAAACCGTAACTAATAAATGGATTAATATTCTGTTCCAGACATTTTGTCAGTAAATCTCGCGGTATAGAGGCGCCTCCCAACAGAAGACAACTTACTTGTGATTCTTTGAATGTAAATCCTTTCTCAAACAAACGGAACAATTGGGTAGGTACAAGCGAAAGATGTGTTATGTTAAATTTTAAAATATCCCTATCTAATTCTTTGCTACCGCTTGGAAATACAATACAACTTTGAGCCATTATGGTTTTTATGATGATTGCGTAACCTCCTATATGAAAGATGGGCAGTGTAAAAAGATATCGGTCGGAGTTTTTTATAGGTATATTGGTTTCGGAACCAAGTGCGCTGGCAATATGAGCTTTTAGATTGTGAGCTACGGCCTTTGGGGTCCCGGTTGAGCCTGATGTGAATATGAGATTAGAAATTTTGTTTTCGTCAATATTAACAACTGGATAAACGGCAGAACAAAGAATGCAATAATCGAAATTGATTTTAATTTGTTTTGCCCCGGTTGGAGGTTGTACAGTTGTACTGCTGTCAACGTATAAATTTCGGAATTTATATTTAGAAAAAATATTTTCAAGTTGCAAAGATGATACAGAACTGTTCAGAGGTGCATAAATTACACCGGTTCTTAAACATGCTAAAGCTAGAATTACATGGTTGAGGGTGTTACTTGCCAAAACTACAAGAACCTGGTTGGCAAGATGCTGAATTTGTTCCGATACTGCTTCGATTCTTCTTTCTAGTTCCAGGTAAGTACATTTGGGGTTGAGGGAGAATAAGCTGTTAGGAAATTCATGTGCAATTCGGTTTATTTGAGAGAGCATTTGTTATGTTAATCTTCATGTTCGTAGATTGTTGATAACATTCTGAAATCTACATCGAAACTGTTATTTTTGAAAACGCTGTATTTGAAATATTTGTTTGTATCAAGGCCGTGATAATCTTTGCAGTCAAGTTTTTTTCTAGCAATTTCTCTTATGTTGTAATTTCCCAATTGAGATTCGAATAATGATGATGCAACAATTTTTATATTGAAAAGTTGGGCCTGCTCGCATATGGCGTTGCAAGCCATGCTACCGCCAATGATCGAAGGCTTGATAATCACGGCCTTGAGATTTGAAAAATTTCCCCAATCTGTGATCGGACAAAATCTTAGTAGCTGATCCAATGCTATGGGTATACCTGTCTGCTGGGATACGAAATCACTATCGTCTAAATTATTGCACGGATCCTCTATGTATTCTATATTTTCTTTGTTAAGGAACCCCATTATCGACAAAGCTTCCTCTTTTGTCCATAGTCCGTTCGCGTCAAGAATCATTTTTACGTCCGGGCTTTTTTTGCAGATTTCCTTCAGCATTTTCAATTCTTCTTTCAGACTGTGTCTTCCGACTTTAATTTTAACTGTATGTGGAAAATTATCGATCAATTTGAACCAGTTGTACGTTATTTCCTTTGGATTTCCAAGAAGGAATGTATAATTCGGGGGGAATTTATCATATTCTTCCTGACTGTATTCAAATTTAGAGTTCATACAGTCTACTCCATGTTGAACACTAGGCAGTTCTGGAAAATAACTAGTTCCGCTTACTAGGTGATGGATGTAGGTCAGAGCTTCATCCTGAGCTTCGTCTATGGTTTCATATGAAAAACCGGGTAATGGACAGATCTCTCCCCATCCGCCGTCTTTGTAAATTAGCAGACCACTACGGGATTCCATTGTTTCATCCAACAGTTTTATCGGATTGATAAACGGCAAATTATATCTATATAGCCCTATTTTCATGATTAGTTTAATTGATTTATGTGTTTGGGTTTTCTTTATTGCGATGAGCTTTCCCCAGCATTTTCGCCGTAGTGTGAAAAACTCATTTCTTTAGCTCTTTTTATCCTATTTTCTAAAGGAGGATGTGAATCAAGCAGGTTAGCCTTCTTTTCGCTAGTAAAGAACATGTGGCTACAAGTTTCCTTTTGACTTTCATTTATTGTACTTTTCATTGCGGAGTTCTGAATTTTGATGAGAGCCCTAGCTATTGAATCATCTCTCGTATAGGAAACTGCAGTGGCATCAGCCAGGTATTCTCTCTGTCTAGATATTGCTGCGGATATGATCATAGAATAAAATTTCCAAATCCAACCAAGAACCAACAAGGCTAAACCTATCAGTAAGATAATGCCTGCACCGCTTGAATTTTTTGAACGTGAGGATCTGGAAGAGCCCATCCCTGAAGTTGCGCGCAGAATAAACCAGCCCAAGATTGAAAGAGCGCTGAATCCTGCAATCATTGTTCCTATTTTCAGGTTGATGTTAACATCACGGTTTACAATGTGGCTGAATTCATGAGCGATAACACCTGACAGTTCACTTCGATCCAATTGATCCAAAGTTCCGGTATTGACACATATAATTGAGTTATCGATAGTACTTCCGGCAGCAAAAGCATTTATTGTAGGATCTTCCAAAATATAAATTTGTGGGCATTTTATCCCACTGGCGAAAGATATTTCTTCTACAATATTACGAAGCTGAGACAGATTGAAATTGTCCTCAAAATCGTCAATAGGACTTGCTCCTAGTGCTTCAGCAACTTTGTATCCAGGACCGGAGTATTTGAAATAGAAGAACAGACTTCCGATTATTACGGGAATTGCGCATACACCCACTGTAATTCCGTAAATATAGAAATGATCGCGCCAGGAAAATTCTGTTTGGGAGTCATCAAAAAAGTACAGTACTATATTTATTAGAAGAGGAACAACCAATAATCCAAATGTATATGCAACCACAAGTTTAAATGTATTTGATTTGGCTTCGGTTTGGTGTAAAAAATAAGACTTGGCCATTGTTTTATCCTATATTATTAACTAAAGTTCCTATTCTAGGAATGCTTGTCTGTATTCTACAGTCCAACGGTCTGAATATAAGTAAATAATCACATCGTACACGTCTGATAGTGAAAAATACTGCACTGTTTACTAACATATTACCTATACGCTGTTAAATGTGTTTGCAAAATCACAAAACAACTAAAATGTGAATTTTAGGTTCCAATTAATAAGAATTGGATTTTGCTGACTTTTTATATCTGCCCTTAAGGATTCCTTGGAAATTTTGAAAAATCAGGTCTTCTCTTTTCATTGAAAGCGTTACGACCTTCCTGACCTTCGTCTGTCATATAAAACAACATTGTTGCGTCTCCAGCCAATTCCTGAAGGCCAGCCTGTCCATCGCAGTCTGCATTAAGTGCAGCTTTCATGCACCTTATTGCTATTGGGGAGTTTTGCAGTATTTCTCGACACCATCTGACTGTTTCTTTTTCCAAATCAGCTAAAGGTACTACGGTATTTACAAGTCCCATATCAAGGGCTTCCTGTGCCGAGTACATGCGGCAAAGGAACCATATTTCTCTAGCTTTTTTCTGACCTACAATTCTTGCCATATAGGATGCTCCCCATCCTCCGTCAAATGAACCGACGCGTGGGCCTGTTTGACCGAATTTGGCATTGTCAGCAGCAACAGTTAAATCGCACATCATGTGGAGTACATGTCCTCCTCCTACAGCATAACCGGCTACCATTGCAATTATTGGTTTCGGGCAAGTTCTGATTTGCCTTTGAAAGTCTAGAACGTTAAGGTGGTGTACCCCGGAATCGTCTTTGTATCCGCCGTAATCACCTCGTATTTTTTGATCACCGCCGGAACAAAATGCAAGTTCTCCCATTCCTGTCAAGATTACCACACCGATGTTTGGATCATATCTTGCGTCAGCAAGAGCGGAAATCATTTCTTGTACTGTGAGAGGTCTGAATGCGTTTCGTACCTGAGGTCGGTTGATTGTTATTTTGGCTATACCGTCATCAGATTTCTCATAGATGATATCTGTGTAGTTTTTATCCTGGATAACCCAATTAATAGGCTTGTACAATTCCTTTTCATCAATATTGATCATTTATTCACCTTAAATCTCACATTTTGTTATGATATTTACTATCCGCTGAGGGAAAAAAGTGTGGATGTTGTGCCCTGCTTCTGCTACGCAGTATGATGTAAAATTTTTATAATTGTTTTCTCTTTGAGCTGCCAGTGTATATTTTTGATCCTTTCCTCCGTAGATGTAATTAACTTGAATTGACAGCTCGTTCAGGCGGTTACGGTAGTTTTCTTGACGAGCAACGGATGTCGCGTCAAACTGAATTGCAAGTTTGTGGAAGTCCTGATTACGTCTCAGGTTTATCAACTGTCTTTTCTGGAGATCTGTCAATCCGTCGAATATAGGTTGGTTGTACCAATTGGTCAGAATTTCCTCCGGCTTTTTTAGTGCAAACTGAGAGGCCCACATAAGATCTGTTCCTTCTCTCATTTTTCTTTCTTCATCCGTTATTCCGAACGAAGAACTTTCAAGTATTAGCCCTTTAAGGTGTGAATTTCTTGCATTGAATGCATAATTTGTTGCCAGTCTTCCACCAAGTGAATATCCGTACAGAACAAAATTGTTTATATTGTTATTTTGGATATGTTGATCGATATAGTGGATACTTTCTCGGAAATTAGCAGGCTCGTTGTTGTTATGACCGGGCAGATCTATGGCTATCGTCCTAGATCTAAGGTTTTCCGGCAGTAAACTGATGATTTCATCAAAATCGTGATGGTTGCCAAGGAATCCATGTAGCATTACAAGTGAACAATCTGAATTTAAAAGTTTCATGAATATTTCCAAGTCTAGAAGGAATACAAAAGCTCTTTAGTTATTTGTCTAAGTCTATTAACGCCAAGTTCGTTTTCAAAATCACATTCTATAATGCAAGAGTCGAAAGATGTCTCACCATTATTACGCAAAATAGAATTAAAATCATTGATTGTTTTAATATTTTTATACGCAATATTAAACATTTGGGCAATACTAGAGAATGAAATGTCATGGTTGAGCTCAAAGTAATCAGCTAGGTAAGGGTTCTCATTTTTGCTTTTAAGAAGTGCGAATATGTTACCTCCATGATTGTTGTAAACAATGATCCTAACTTTGTATTTTTGTAACAGCATGAATGATGATAGATCATGAAGTGCGGATATATCTCCTATAACCAAGGTGCATTGTCCGTAATGTGCTGATATTCCGCATGCGGTTGCAATAATCCCGTCGATTCCCGAAGCTCCTCTGTTGGTATAGAAATGATGTTTTTTTGTGAATTTTACAAGATCAAGTGTTCTACAACACAAACTGTTTCCTATGAACAAAACATCTGCATTTGTATCTGCAATTGCTAGAGATGCTGATAATTCATTGAAGGATTTATCTTTGCTGATCATTTTGCTGAATTGAATTGAGAATTCAGTGTTTTTTTGCTTCAGTTCGTTTATTGTGTTTGTACATTTTTTTAGTCTTAGTGTTGGTAAAATTCTTTCAATGTATGATAAGAACTGCGCGATTCCAACGAACTGCTTTGAACTGTTGAAATTTGGATCCTGTTCGTCTGGTGTGTCACTGACAGTCACTTGAAGTCCATTGAAGTTGTTCTTGAACTCAAGGAGTCTTGATGATATCAGTTGATTGCCGAATTGGATGATTGCTGTTATCTGTTTGGAAAATTCAGAGAATTTATTTGTGCCCACGAATAGATCGTGACAAGTGAGCCGTTCGTATGGATATCCTGATTGAAGATCTGCAAATACTACCGCGTTTAATTTCTCCGCAAGTTCTCTGATTTTATCATGATAGTCCGTGGAAACATTGTTCCCGATGATGAATAAAAACAAGTTGTCGCATTCTGCACTAAGGTTAGACCTACTATAAAGCGCAGTGTCCATAGAATAACAACAGTCATAGATGGATTCTGCGGGAACCTTAGATGTGAGGAACGATACATATTCATTTACCCAATGTACTGGAAGTTTTTCGCCTTTCTCGTCTGGGTAAAGCGGTTTAAATAGGGGACAATTGAGCTGTATAGGTTTCTTTGAAGAAACAGTGTCAAAAACCAGATGATCTATTTTGGTCAGAAGACTTTTTATTGCAACACGTGTGTTAGGTTCAATTAAGGATATGCATTTAGCGTATTTATTGAAAATATCCTGTTGAATAATAGTCTGGTTTGAACCTGAACTGTACAGTTCTGCAGGACGATCCGCGCTTATTATAATCAGCGGAACGTTTGTCATGTATGCTTCAATTACTGCTGGATAAAGGTTTGCAACGGCAGTTCCTGAGGTGGTGATGATTGCAACAGGTTTACGTTTTGCTTTGGCTAGACCAAGTGCAAAAAAACCAATTCCTCTTTCATCCAAATGCACGTGCTTTGTCACATCTTTATCTTCTGCGCAAGCTATCGTTAAAGGGGCTGAGCGTGAACCTGGAGCAATTACAAAGTCTGTGACATGGTTTACCTTGAGTTCATGAATTATGAGTTTTGACCACGCGAAACTGATATTTAGATCGTTCATACTACACCTTAAACTGATTAATGTAATTGAGCAGCATTTGTTCTTTATTGTTTAGTTCGTTCCATTCATCTGCCATGGAGGAGCCGGCTACAATTCCAGAACCGACGTAGATATCAAGCTTGTCCTTATTAACGAAAATTCCTCTGATAAGTACGATACTTTCCTTATCAGAGTTTAATTCATACCCAAATAAACCTGAATAAAGTCCTCTTGCAAAAGGTTCTTGTTTCAAAAAATCCATCGAGGGAATCTGTGGGTATCCTGCCATTGCAGGAGTCGGATGAATAAACTCAGCAAGTTGTTCAAAATCAAACTGTCTTTCAATAATTCCGTTTATTTCACATTTGAGGTGAGACACATTCGAGGGCGATATTGTAAAGGGTTTTGAAATCTGAATGTTGGAGGCAAATTGCTGCATGCGTTCAACTATGTGTTTTCCCACCAAATTATTCTCGTGGTGGTTTTTGATACTGGCTAGTTCGTCTTCTTTTCCTTTTGAGGCGGTTCCTGCTATTGCCTCTGAAATTATAGTTTGTTTATCTAGTTTAAAGAGCCTTTCTGGAGATGCACCTGCACAGTATTGCTCAGGAGAAAGACAGATGCAGTATATATAACAGTCTTTGGAATTAGATTCAAAAAAGTTTAACAAATCAACTATATCTAAGCTGTTCGTAATTTTAAACGAGTGTTTGCGGGCAAGAACCACTTTTTGTAGAATTCCACTTTTGATACTGCTCTGTACCTTGGAAAATAACTCAGAATAACCGGTTTGATCCGGAACTATTCCTATTTCTTCAATCATGGTTTTGACTGATTGCTGATTATTTCCTTCCGTGCAGGGCAGAGGGTATCCTAGAAAGGTTGTTCCATCCCGCTTTTTTATGATTACACTTTCAGGAATAATTGTTGTTTTTATGTTTTTTTCCCAGGTCGCATCGGTATTGCCGTTGAACCCTTGAAGGTGTATTTTAAAGTTGGAAATGCCCCCATTTTCACCTATGGCGAAAAATTCAAAATTTCCTTTGCGATCTTTCAGATAAAATTTAGGGTAGTGTCCAATATTTAAAAAATTCTTCAATGATATTACGTCATTCATGTTTCATTGGTTTACAAATTGTTTTCTGCTTAAAGTTGACCTAACTATACTACAATTGGCATATTTCAAACTCTTATAAATTTATTCAATTTAAATGAACAAAACTGAGTGTTAGCGTAATATTATGTAGTGTTTACAAACTTATACAGTGGATTGATTAGGGGTATTTTAATCATATGCAGATTAAATCTCTAGTGTAAGTTCTTAAAAATGTGCCGTTGAATTATAATATTAGATGTATTTTGGAGATTTGAAATGAATAGATGGGTGGAAGCTGCAAGATTGAGAACCTTGCCTCTTACAGTTGCATGTATACTTCTTGGAAATGCGGTTGCGTTCAGCAATAATTGTTTCAGATTAAGCATTTTTGTACTGTCGATTGTTACCGCATTGTTACTACAAGTTATAGCTAATTTTGCAAACGATCTCGGTGATGCACAGAAAGGAACGGATGATCATACTAGAGTAGGTCCGAAAAGACTAGTAAGTTTTGGACTTATTAGCGTGCAAGAAATGTATCAAGGAATTGCTGTAGCTATTACTGTATGTAGTATTCTCGGTTTGCTTCTTCTTTATATTTCGTTCGGCACGGACTGGTATTCGTTGGGAATCTTTGTTTTCTTTGGTGTGTGTTCAATTCTAGCAGCTCTTGGTTACACGCTCGGAAAGTATGCATACGGATATCACGGATTGGGTGATGTGTTTTCGTTTCTTTTCTTTGGTATTCTCGGTGTTCTTGGTTCCTTTTATTTGCAGGATCATTCCAATTGTTTACCACTATTGCTTCTTGGCTGTGCCCATGGGTTTTTGGTTGTCGCGGTCTTGAATGTGAACAACATGAGAGATTATCAAGGTGATAAAATCAAAGGCAAGCGTACGGTAGTTGTGAAGTTTGGTCCAAATTTTGGAACTGTTTACCATTGTTTTTTGATTATGGCTTCATTGGTCTGTTATACTTACTACGCTATCAGTAACGAAAAATACTATTCGTTTATTTTCATTGCAGGGTATGCGGTTTTGTTTTTATCGCTCCGTCGTATAATGCTAAGGAATGTCAGGAACTACAATATCGATCCGGAATTGAAGAGAACGTCTGTGGGGGCATTGCTGGTGGCTGTTTTGTTTTCTGCAGGTTTAACCTGCTAATGAGAGGATAAGATGAGTTTTGATGCAAACAAGGGACAGAACAACAGTTGCACTTTGAATTCTAAGGGTGATCAGTACGTAGAATGTACAGAATGCGGCGCTACGGCTGAAATAGGAACTGTTATACATGCTGATGATAATGTAACGCAAGGTGAAATTGTTTCTGATAATGCGGAAAAAACGTCCTCATTATATGATCGATATGTACAACTTGCAGAGAGCATTACTGATGAGGTTAATTGTGAATTTACCGATGAAAATGCTGGTAAGAATAGAAAATATTGTTTCACGTTTACCTGTACTGCAGAAAAGATGATATTTGAAATGCGAGTTCGTTCAATTAAGTAGGACTAAAGAAATCGCTATTATTCTCATCGAGTGTTATTTGAACCATTGTAGCGGGATGGAGATTCAATGGTAGGAAATATAAAACTAAGAATATTAGTGATGTTTTTATTCAGTCTGTTTTGGTCTTCGACTACTGTAGCTATCACTACATTGACAGAGTACTATGTCGAGGATTTGGAACAGATTGTTAAAAAGAAGGTTCTTAGAGTTCTTGTCGTCTATGATGGAGTTAATTATTATTTTGTAGACGGGCATCAGGAGGGATTGTCTGTTGCATTGATGAACCGGTTTAAAAAATACATCGATGAAAATTACCTCTTAAATTCAAAAATCAAATTAGATATTCAATACATCCCTGTTCCTGAAGATCAAATATATGATATGCTCATAAAAGGAGTAGGGGATGTCGCTGCAAATTTTCTTGTTCCTAGAAAGAAAAAGATTGAGCATATATCGTATACCAAGCCCTTAATGGACGGAGTGTCGGAAGTACTGGTAACAAATAAAGATTTTCCTAAGATCAAAAATCTTAAACAGTTATCAGGTATGACAGTTTATGTAAAGAAATCTTCAAAAACAATAGATACCCTGAAATCGATTAATGTCTTTTTTGATAATATGCATATGAAACGTATCAATATTGTCAAAGTAGATAAGGTCCTTTTGGATTATGAACTAGTTGAGGGCGTTCAGAATGGAAGATTTCCTGCAGTTGTTTTAAACAGTGCAAAATCTCATATATGGCAGTGGATCTTTAACAGTGTTGTTTTTCATTATGAATATCCGTTGACTCAGGATGATACAATAAATTGGGCTGTACATTCAAATAATCAGCACCTATTGGCATCACTCAATGAATTTATCGGTAAGTATAACAGTAAGACAGATAAGGGTAGTAAACTTATTGCCTATTATCTTTATCCTCAGGCGTCTACAACTTCACAGTACGATAAATCTCATAATGTCAGCACCATGGGGCTTAAGTTCAGTGATTTTGAGCGTTACAAGTCTCTTTTCAAGAAATACGGTGAAAAGTACGATTTGGATTGGAGGTTGCTTCTGTGTCAGGCTTATCAGGAATCGTCATTAAAACAGAGTGCTAAATCAAATCGTGGTGCTGTGGGGATTTTGCAGGTATCTCCTAGTTTGGTAAAACATTTTCATAATGGGGAAAATTCCTTTGACTCCCTTGAAGGTAATATCCAGGTTGGTACTATGTATCTTCGGTACATTATCGATAATTATTTCAGTGACTTTTATCTAGATTCATATAATCAGGTGGCTTTTGCATTGGCTGCATATAATGCAGGACCCGGAAGAATCGCTTCCTTCCGCAAGGAAGCAGAAAAAAGAAATCTTGATAGCAATGTTTGGTTTGGGAATGTAGAAAAAATTGTGGCAGAAAAAGGTTTTAATGAGACTATTACATATGTTTCAAATATTCTCAAACGTTATCAAGCGTATCTTAATTCAAGTAAATCAACAAAATCAAACAAGCAGTAAAGCACCCTTTACGGGTGCTTGAGTCTATAACAACTACTGTTTCTGTCATATTGTTTTAAGATAACAGTATATTTGCCAATTCGTTACTTTGACCTTTCAGTTCTACTATGCGATCTGCAAGGTTATCTTCGTCAAGCTCCAGTTCGCCGATCAGATTTGTTGGAAATCTTTTGATAATTACAGCTGGAGGCACGCCGGCTGTCATCGCAAAATTAACAAATAGCGACAACCTTATGATAACTGCACCAGGATTTACTTTTTCATATGACAATGGGTCCAAATGCTGGGATGTTGATTCTACAAAAAATTCCGGCAATTTCCATCTTCTCACTAACTCAGCACCTACTTGGCTGTAATCATATCCAAGAGTTTCACGCTGTGCATCAATCCTACTTTGCCCCGCTTTCATAGCAAGATTAATCAGCTCAGCTTCATCAGGGAAACACTGTTGGATTACTAATTCTCCTATGTCATGTAGCAGTGCACAGGTAAACGCTGTTTCAGGATCAATTTTTTCGCAGTCCTTTGCTAAAACTTTTGCTATTGACGATACCTGGAAAGTATCAATCCAAAACTTGTTTTTATCAAAGCTTTTTGGGGTCTTAAATGAATTGTTCAAAGCGGTTGCTACAACTAGGGAACTAACTTGTTTAAATCCTAAACGAAGAATAGCTTGCTCTATAGAAGTTACAGGGACACCTCTACTGTATACAACAGAATTTGCCATTTTTAACACGCGCGCAGAAATGCTCTGATCCATTACGATCTTTTTTGAAATGTCTTCAATCTTAGCATTTTCATCTGCAAAGTCATGCATGAGCTGATGCAGCAGAATTGGCATTGTAGGAAGTTGCTTCAACTTACTAAAAATGCTATCTAAGGACATTGCATATCCTCCATAATTAAAGTTCGTAATTATAACTACTCTATTCTCGCAAATTCTAACAGTATCAGAACGATTAAGTTTTGCTTAATCTTGCATTTTTATGAATAGGTGTTCATAAATTGTGATAAAGCTATCAAATTTGTATTAGGTGTTTATAATATAGTCGTTTTCAATGGTTATTTTTCTGTTAGATTCCAAATTTTTGGAAAAAATAAAACCATAACTGTTAGTATTTCAAGTCGACCGCACAGCATGTCAGCAGACAAAATCCATTTTGTCATTGTTGGTAAATGATCATATGTTGCAGCAATAACTTCGGGGCTTCCAAATGAAGGGCCGACATTTGAGATTGCTGAAATGGAAGAGGTCAGTGCAACCATTATATCAATATCATCGAAGGTGATTATCAGACTGCTTACCATGAGTACTAGCATGTAACTAAGAAAAAATGCAACAACGGATCTTATGATGGAGTCATTGATCTGATGACCGTTATAGGTTTGTGGAATGATTGCCAATGGGTGTAGTAATTCTTTGCATTGTCTTTTAAAAAGAACAGAAATAATTTGTATTCTGAAATATTTGATTCCGCCTGATGTCCCACCGGTACATCCGCCCAGGGGCAATATAAAAAGAACTATCATTGAGGCAAATTCACCCCAGGATGCCCAATCACCGAGTGCAAATCCTGATGTTGTTACGATAGAAACAACATTAAATAGGCCGTATCTCAATGAATCACCTACTGTAAAATTGTTTTTAATGTACAGATAGATCGATAATGCTATACCTACAAACACAATGAATTTTAGGTAACCGGCAACTTGTTGATTTTTAAACAGATATGATAGAGAATTTCTTTTAAAACATTTGACATACAGCATGAACGGAAGGCTGCCAATGATCATGAACAGTATACAAACCCATTGGGCATTGGCGTTAAATGCTCCCATAGATGCATTGTGGGTGGAAAATCCGCCGGTTGCAAGAGTTGTAAACGCATGGCATATTGCATCGAAATAATTCATTCCACAGCACATATAGCATATGAAGCAACATGTAGTTGTGATTAGGTAGACGAAAATGATATTTTTGGCTAGGGTTGTTGTCTTGGGAGTTTCCTTGTTTTTTTCAGAGTTTTCGGATTGGAATAATTTCATACCACCGACGTTCAATTTAGGAAGAATGGCCACTGCTATCACTACGAATCCTACCCCTCCTACCCACTGCAACATCGATCTCCAGAGTAGTATTGAGTGAGGGAGGGAATCTAGATTTGTGAATACAGTGCCTCCGAACGTGGTTAATCCTGACATCGTTTCAAAAAAGGCGTTTGTATAGCTGCAGTGCAGTATGAAATAAAATGGTAGGGCAGAAAATAGGCAATCTATTATCCAAATTATCAGTGTTATAAGAAAAATATCCTGCGTTTTAAAATCTAGATTTATTGTTGTACCTGGTCTCATGAACAAAAACGCCAGGATGAAGGCGATCAGGCTTGTTGCGAGAAATTCAATTGAACCGTGTGTTTCAGAGATAAAAGCATAGGCGCAAGGAAACAAAAGCAGCCCTGATACTTTGCTAAGAGAAACTCCAACGACAAATAGGATTGAATTGAGTCTATCCATTAGAAAAGAGCTCCCGGTTGAACAAGTTTTTCTATTTCTCGAATGTGGGTTTTATCAGAAAGAAACAGCAATATAATATCGTTATTTGCTATCTCAATATTTTCGCAGTCTATGTATGATATTCCATCTCTCATAAGTGCACAGATCAACGAGCCTTGAGGAAGTGTTATATCTTTGATCTTTTTCCCGATGATTTGAGATGTTTTGCTGTTTCCGTGGATAATGATTTCCATAGCTTCTGATAGACCAAGCCTTAAAGATTGGACCTTTTTGATATCGGCATGGCGAATGAAGGTTAGAAGTGCGGACAATGTAGATAATTGAGGACTTATTGTTATATCGATACTGTCGTTACTGATCCCAAAGTATTCTTTCTGCTGAATCAGTGTTGCACATTTTCTTGCTCCCATGTTTTTGGCTAGCATTGATGATATAATGTTGTTTTCATCATTACTTGAGACAGCTAGGAAAAAATCACACTTATCTATTTCTTCTTTTTCAAAGATTTCATGAAGGGATGTGCTGTCACTAAACACCAAAGTCTTTGTCAGTTTGTTTGCTAAATTTCCTGAATTGTTGTTTTCCGACTGATCAATCAGTTTAACTTTATATTTATTTTCTAGTAGTTTTGCTAAGGTATAGCCGATAGTTCCTCCACCATAGATCATGATTTTTCGGTATGGATTCTCAAGTCTCTGGAGTAGTCCCATTACTTCTCTTACGTGGTTTGTAGCGGTAACAAAATAAACTTCATCGCCCGCTTCTATTATTGAATTCGGCGCTATCATAATCGGCTTGTTGTTTCTGAATATGCCGACAAAATTCACATCAACAAATTCTAAATGTTGAGTAAGTGTTGACAACGGATTTCCTACTAATGGTCCTCCATAAAACGCTGTAACCTCAACTAGGGAAATATGCATATCCTCGAATTCATAGAAATTTTTCGCGCCAGGATATTCTATGAGTTTTGCTATTCTTTCTGATACTAATCGTTCCGGAGCTACAACCTCATTAATTTTTATTGCATTGGAATTAAACAGACGATCACGTTCAAATATGTATGATTCGGATTTTAACCGGGCAATTTTGGTCGGAATTTTATACAGTGCATCTGCAACTTGGCAAGTAAGAATGTTTACTTCATCATCTGCGGTTACTGCAACTAACAGTTCCGCATCACTTGCTGAGGCTTCTTCAAGTATTTCTGGGTAGCATGAGAAACCTTCAACTATACGTAGATCGCACTGATTAGCCAAATCTGCCAGCAAATTTTTCCTTTGATCAATAACAGTTACTTCATGAGCTTCTTCAACTAATATTTTAGCTAATGCGCTTCCTACGCTACCTGCACCAGAAATAATTATTTTCATAATGTCTGTGGTAATTCCCTTCTCAAATAATTCCACGCATGAGTAATTAATAAACCACGGAGGAATAGCAATTCATCAATAAAATCCTTTTTCAACCAACGGCCAGTGCTTCAAAAAGCTTGGTTCAGTGTACCTTTTTCATTACCAACAAGAAGTGCTTGTACACAATATAAACACATACCAAGACTGTTTTACCTAAAACTTAGAGTTTTAAATTTGGTACTTTTAATTTTTAACCATCTAACCTTCGTTTATTCAAAATTAAGACCGTGCCACTCACGTCATTCTGAGCAGCTACTAACCACTAGGTTATGCAAGTTGGAATATGAGAGATTATTTTACTCAGGTAGTTTAACTGAGCCGCTTTTTAATTTTAGCATAAAAGAATCCATCTTGCTCATTTTCACCTGGTAGAGCCTGGATCATATCCGATAATACTGCGTCACCTCTGTGTCGGTACAAGAAGTCATTTATCTGCGTTGAATTCTCTCGTTTGAGTATTGAACATGTTGAATACAAAAGTGTTCCGCCGTTTTTAAGTAATGGCCAAAGTGATTCTAAAATTTGTTTCTGTGTTTTAACCAACTCTATGATGTTATTTTCAGATCTTAAAAACTTTATGTCCGGGTGCCGTCTTATTACGCCGGTTCCTGAGCAAGGTGCATCAATCAAGATCCGATCGAACTGATTACCGTCCCACCATGATCCTGGATCGTCTGCCGAACCATGAATAACAGTAATATTGCAATGGTTTCTTTCTAGGTTTTCTCTTAATTTTTCAAGCCTAGATGTTTTTATATCAAGTGCAACAAGATCAACTTTGCCGTTACAAAGTTCAACTATGTGGGTGGTTTTTCCCCCTGGTGCTGCGCAGGCATCAAGAATTCTTTCATTTTCGTGAGGATCGAGCATTATGGATGCTTGTTGCGCAGCTAAATCTTGTATGTAGCACCATCCATCCTTGAAAAATGGTAGCGTATTGACATCACAGTATTTGTCTATGCATATTCCTGATATATTATTTGTTGTTTTAATCGATATGCCAGCTTCCTTTAACAGCCGAATGTATTCATTGAGTTGTATTTTACAGGTGTTTACTCTAATCCAAAAAGGAGCCTGCCGATTGTTTTCTGTAAGGATTTCTTTGTACTTTTTGGGATAATCCTTTTTTATTGCCTGAATTAGCCAATGAGGGTGAGAATATATTTCGGTTTCTTTTTTCAGAAAGTTGTCAGCAGATGCTTTTCCCAGTAATACTTTATGAAGAACAGCATTTACCAATCCGCAGAAATTTGATTGTTTAAGTATTTTAAGCGATTCAACTGTCTCGTTGATTGCTGCATAGGGAGGAATTCTTGTATGCAGTAACTGATATATACCGATAGCCAGGACGAATGTTATAATATCATTGGTTCGGCTTATTGGTTTGTTCAGATAACGGCGTGCTATTGCTTCTATTTTGTTGAAATATCTCACTGTTCCATATGTTATTTCTTGAAGAAGACTTATGTCTGAGATTTTATCCATCTCTGACATAAGAGAACTTAGGGATATTTGTTCTCTGATTACCGCTTGGCATATTTGAGCAGCGTTTGCTCGAAGATTATTGCTTTTAATCATATCACTTCACCGACTGTGAACAAGTCGCTGTGGCCGTTTACAATTGCAGATACAGGCATTGATTTTTTTCCGGGTAACTGTAATTCGGTCAGATTTATGATCCCGTCGGATGTGGCTATTTGTATACCGCTTTTGTCTATTTTTATGATGGTTCCGGGTGCTTTTTCGCATGAGTCTTCTATAACTTCTGCGCCCCAAATCTTAATATTTTGATCCTTATAGTTAATATATCCTACGGGCCAAGAAATAAATGCTCTTATGTGTTTTTCAATTTCAATTGCAGGTAGGTTGAAATCAATCTGAGCTTCTTGTTTCGTAAGCTTTGCTGCATATGTTGCAAGACTTTCGTCCTGTTTTATGGTTGTTATTTTATTGTTAGTAGCAATTATTTGGTCTAATGTTTCTTTAAGCAGAGATATCCCAACAGAAACAAGCTTGTCAAACAGTGAATCTGATGTTTCCTTTGGATCGATAGTAACGCTATGCTGTGAAATGATATTTCCTTCATCGAGTTTCTCATTCATATCCATTATTGTTATGCCGGTTTCTTTTTCACCATCGTATACTGCGCGTTGTATTGGTGCAGCACCTCTGTATTTAGGCAGAAGTGAACCGTGGACATTGATACATCTGTATTTTGGTGCTTCAAGGATGGATTTTGGTAGAATTACTCCGTACGCAACTACGACAAATATATCAGCGTTGTATTTTTTGAACTTTTCGCAATCTTCCTGGAATTTGAAGTTTATAGGCTGCTCCACAGGTATGTTATGTTCAAGCGCTATTTGTTTAACAGGACTGAATACTATCTTCTTTCCGCGCCCTGATTCACGATCGGGCTGTGTGTATACTGCAACTATGTTGTACCCTTGTTCTATCAGAGCTTTCAAATGTTTGCTTGCAAATGAGGGAGTTCCCCCGAAAATTATTCTTGTATTTTTGTTAATCATTATTTAGATCCAGCTCAGGGTTATTTATTTTCTGTTCCTTCTTTCTTCTTTTTTGATTTTAGATAATAAAAGATTTCTTTTGAGGGAAGACAGATAATCTATGAACAGAACTCCTTTCAAGTGATCGAGTTCATGCTGTATGCATATAGCTAGAAGATCATGAGCATCAATCTGATAGGTTTCACCTTTTTCATTCTGACATTCAACGATGACATGTTCAAATCGTTTAACATAAGCACGGTAATCTAAAGGAACCGAAAGACATCCTTCTTCTATTCCTGTTTCTCCTTCTTCAAGAATAAAACGAGGGTTAATAATAACTCTTTGCTCACTCTTGTCTTCACTAGTATCTATCACAACTATCTGTTTGTGAACGTCTATCTGTGGTGCCGCAAGTCCTATTCCCTTATCCTCATACATCGTTTCAAACATGTCCAGAACGAGTTTTTTCAGATCTTCATCAAAAACTGTAACTGGTTCAGAAATTTTTTTTAGATTCGGATTTGGGAATTTAATTACTGTTCGTACTGTCATAATGTTTGTGGCGAGGAATACCGGGACCGTCCGTGTAGAAACGCCACTCCCCCTTTTCTAAATATATATTCACATAAATTATTCCCACGCACGGATAGTGATAATATCAAATCCACAGTGGGGCCTTTTATTTAAAAGCACCTTATCAAACAAGGACTATTCACACCATGATGGAAGGGTGGTGTACTACAGCCAAGAATAAGTGATAACAGGAGATTTTCTCTGCAAGCTGCAAGCAATCTAGAACCGGTATACTTTACCTAAGAACTACTTAATTACGAACATAGGTGTTGAAAATCAGGTGCTGCACTTGTCAGTACTAAATTTCTCCCTTAACGCGTTCTTCACAACTGAAGATTTAGGCTATTGCTTCAGATTTACCTGTAGATTACCACAGTGATAGCCCGAGGGCATTTGTGCGAATGTAATAGCCATCCAGATGGTGCTATTATAAGCCAAATAGGCACATAATCATAGTAAACGCTCCATAATAGCCTTTGATGCTATTTAAGATTGTTTAAAATCAACAATCCCACCTTTTCTTTTTTCAATAAGGTTTAACTTTATAGGAAATACTACTTGAAATAATATTTCCATCAATATCTTTAATTCAAGTTTCCCAGAAGTTTTTCTCTAGTATCGCCAATAATATCAAAGTCTCATCTGGAGAAAAATAGAATTATTGACAAAATGCTACGCAGATTGTAGTCCGTACCGCTTAGAAAGGAACTCCGGTAGACCGTTATACCACTCTGTAATCATGCCGTCTGCTATGTCTTTAGCAAGCTTAAGATCAGCATCGGACTTGATAATGTTATTTTCATGCAGTTTGTCGATGATATCGTATATCAGAGATAGAAGTTTATTGAGTGCAATGTCAAAAGGGATATCACAGATTTCCTCGACGGCATCCTCAAAAATTTCGCCCATTGTTTTTACGTCGTTTTCATATCTCCGCTGATATTCCAAAAAGATATAGGCAAGGTTGACCAATGTGAAGTGAGCAATGATTGCATTATAATTTCGCGCCATAGAGCCGGTTATAAGTCCTAACAAGTGTTTTTCTGTATGAAATAATTCCTCTATCTTCCACCGATTGGAGTATTGCTTAATAATTTCTGTATCATTTAATGATAGATCTGTACATGCAAGAGTGATTACTTTGTCCTTGATGTGTCTATGGCATACAAAGACAAGTTTAACTTTGACAGTAACAGGATTTTTCTTCGAACCGCAAGTTGTAACAATTACAGATCCAATAACTCCGTTTCTTTGGAGTTTGAACACTCCTGTTCTTTCCAAATGTTCTTTGAGTGATTTGAGTGTTACGCCCTTTGTAGATATAGCAGCTGTTATTCATATGCTTAAGCATACCTATTACATGAAGTCCGAGATTTCTGATTTCTTTAAGCATCGG
>ODAI011768105.1_pt1 | contig 57375 bp, 48 predicted proteins | sample 1539321 | NCBI WGS metagenome assembly ODAI01 (sample SAMN02144231, study PRJEB22623) | gut metagenome | biome: sheep rumen | host: Ovis aries | place: New Zealand | reverse complement strand
TTTTTGATGAAACTGAAAAATGGTATAAGGATGAAGTTCGCGAAACAGTAAAAGTTGCAGCCAAAACAGGCGTTATTGCCGAAATTAATACAGGTGCAATTGCCCGTGGTGCCATGGATGACGTTTATCCTTCATCATACTTTTTGTCTCTGCTGCATGATGCAGGTATTCCAGTTTGTATTAGTTCCGACTGTCACAACGCCCCTGACCTGGATTGTGCCTTTGATCGTGCCATTCAAATAGCCAAAAAGGCCGGCTACAAGGAATTAGTTTACCCTATTGCAGGTAGCATTCCGCTATAAAAAAAGGACTCTCTTTTGAAGAGAGTCCCCTGTATAAATGCAAAATTAATATTGAATTATCTGTTACGACGTTCTTCTGCATTTGCACAATCAATACACATAAGTGCATAAGGCAAAATTTCTAGTCTTTCTTTTGGAATTTCTTTACCACAAACTAAACATATTCCATATTTATGTTGATTAATTCTGTCTATAGCATTATCAATTTTCTTTAATGTGTTTGCATCTTGAGTTCCCAAAGAATTGAGCAACTGTCTATCTATAACATCTGACGCAACATCTGCTTCATCACCAGAATCAACAGTTTTTACAAGGTTGCGCATGTCTTCACTCTGTTCCGAGAGAGATTGTAACAAAGTTCTTCGCTGCTCCAGTAATTTTTCCTTCATCTTGTCTAGAAATTCTTGATCCATCTGCTTCCTCCCGCATTTTTTAACTAATATTGTAATGTTATGAAGTTTTGTATATAATAATATAAATGCAAATTTCCAAAAAGACAAACTTTTTTTTCGGAAATCGCATAATTAATTTTCATACATTTTTAGACAAAGGATTACCATGGCAAAAGAAGAAGCTATTGAGGTAGAAGGAATCGTAAAAGAAGCCCTTCCAAACACAACCTTCCGTGTTGAATTGCAGGGTGGCCACGTTATTTTGGCTCACTTATCTGGAAAAATGCGTAAGCATTACATTAGAATCGTTCCTGGTGACAGCGTAAAAGTTGAACTTTCACCTTATGATTTGAATAAGGGACGTATCGTTTTCCGCGAAAGATAATCGGTAAATATATGAAAAACACTATCCGCTTTGCACAGAAAATCAATTCCTCAACGTTGGCTTACCTTTATTATAGCTATGATTTTCTCTTTATGACTGCGGAAGTTGCACGCTAATGCTAAACTTGTATTAGTAGCCTAAAATGGTAAATACAAAGCCTTCCGTAAAAATGGAAGGCTTTTTTTATATATAAATATTTAAGCAAAAAAAATTAGGGATTGTATCCCCAGGAGATTTACATGACTTTATACGAAGATTTAAAATGGCGCGGTCTTATTAAAGATGTTGCTGGTGACGAAGCCGAATTGCAGAAGATTCTTGATGGAGAAGCTTTCTCTTTTTACTGGGGAACTGACCCTACTGCCGATTCCCTTCATCTTGGCCATTATTCTTCACTCTGTATGGCAAAACGCCTTGCCAATGCGGGAAAACACCCTGTATTGCTCTGTGGTGGTGCTACAGGCCGTATTGGAGACCCTCGTCCTACTGCAGAACGCGAAATCATCTCTGACGAAGCTGTAAACAACAATATTAAAGGCATTCGCGACCAGGTAAGCCGTATTGTTCCACAGGCTGAACTTGTTGATAACTACGACTGGATGAAGGATTACACTTTCTTAAACTTCCTCCGCGATATTGGTAAGTACATCAACGTAAATTACATGCTTGGAAAAGATATTATTCAGCGTCGTCTTGAAACTGGAATTACTTATGCAGAGTTTTCTTATATGCTGATGCAGGGTTACGACTTTCTCCACCTCTTCCAGGAAAAGAACTGTATTATGCAGGTTGCTGGTTCTGACCAATGGGGAAACATTACAACGGGTGTAGATTTTATTCGCAAGGTTTTAGACAAAACTGCTTATGCCTTTACTATGCCTTTGATTTTGGATTCAACCGGCAAAAAGTTTGGTAAATCAGAAGGTAACGCTCTTTGGCTTGATAAAGAAAAAACTACTCCTTATGCAATTTACCAGTACCTTATCAACACTGATGATTCTAAGGTTTTGGAATATCTTAAGGTTTTCACTTTCCTCACAAAAGAAGAAATCGAAGACATTTACGCTCAGCAGCAGGCCGCTCCAGAAACTCGTATAGCACAAAAAACTCTTGCCTGGGAAGTTGTAAAAGACTTGCATGGTAAAGCAGAAGCAGATAACGCTGTAACAGTAAGCCAAAAGCTTTTTGCAGGCGATTTTAAGAATCTTTCTGTAAGCGATATTCTTTCTGGAATGAAGGGAGTTCCAACCTTTAAGTTTACAGAGGAATTACCACTCGTAGATGTAATGGTAAACAACGGTATGGCTTCTTCTAAACGTGAAGCACGTGAATTTATCAAAAACAAGGCATTGTCTATTAATGGTGATGTAGTAACAGATGAAACAATGATTGTTAAAAAAGATATGGCTCTGGAAGGTAAGGTAATTATTTTCCGCCGCGGTAAGAAAAAGTATTATTTAGCAGAAATGTAATTTAGCATAAACGCAAAAAAATGCAGGGTTTGAAATTTCAATTTTAAGCCCTGCATTTTTTTTATTTAGATTTTACTGTTCTCAATCCTCTAATGGCGGTACCAATTCCTCTGATACCATCTGCAAAAACTCCAATACAAATTAAAAAACCAAATGGAATAATATAAAAAGATATTCTGAACATAAACATTGCAACAAGTGACTGAATAGCCTTCATAAAAAGCATTTGCCAGTAGTCGCCGCGAGTGTAAGACCTGCGTTGACGTGATCTATTCTGACTGTTGTAATAATTATTATAAGGATTATCGTTTTGATACTGATTCTGGGTTTGATTCTGTCTGTAAGAACCGGCAAAATTCTGCCAGAAATCCTGTCCAAAAGGATCTGCATAAGTATATTGATATTGTCTCTGATATTGTTGTTGAGTAGAATTCGAATAATCGTTTGTTGAATAACCGCCTAAGTCATAATTACGGCGTTTTCCTTCATCACTCAAAACATCATAGGCCGCAGTAATTTCTTTAAATTTTTCTTCTGCTTCCTTATTACCAGCATTTCTGTCTGGATGATACTTAAATGCGAGAGTCCTATAAGCCTTTTTAATTTCGTCAGCACTTGCGGTTTTAGAAACCCCAAGTACCTCGTAGTAATCTTTCATATACCTATAAAATAATAATTTAAGCCCTTAGTTACAAGTAAATTTTATTTAATTCTATAAGTTTCAGGTGCACCAAGATATGAATCTGGCATAATCTGATTTGCAGGATAAATTACTATTTTTTCCAGTACAATATTTGGTGTTACAGGATAAATACGCATTGTATTTAAGCCCTTACAACAATCAGCATAAACTGTAGAAATTCTTATATTGTTTGTTACGTCATTTCCCCATGGCTGCTGATTATCACCAACTGCAAAACCTTCTTCTACAACGTCTTTCAGAATTTTTTTGCCGTTTACTTCAAGAATAAACTGCATTTTGTTGTCCTTATAAGCAGGATTAGAAGGATTCAGATAAAAGTCAAAGGTCTGAACTCCATCATCATTCATAGCAAACTTATATTCAACATAAGGTGCATGTTTTCCCTTAGGGTATGATAAAGTAAGTGGGAAAGCTTTCAAAGCTGATAAAGTTTTGCCATAACCTGGAAGAACTTCAAAATGAGAGTCATTTGCTCCACCACAAATTGCAAAATAATGTTCTGCTTCAATAGAAAGATATTTTTCGGTCTGTACGAATGTTCCCTTTGGATAATTCATTTCTGGAACCTGGGCATCAATTTCTACACTAACTTCAATTTTTGCTCCGTTTCCATCATCACTCTGGATTTTAAGAATATCCTTTTTAGAAGAAGCCTGAGCCAACTTCTGGCGATCAATTGTAAGTACTACAGTTTCAATGTGCAGTTCCTTATCAGACTCAACTACAACCGTAAGCCACTTGCTGCCTTCTCCAACAAAGTCCAGCATAAATGGAACGCCAGGAGCATAACAGCCTGCAATTTTAATTTTTGCTTCTGTTACATCTGGATTTTTAAAAGCGGTAAGTTTTAACTGTCTTACAGTCCATTCACGTCCGGTTGTAGTAAAATCTTGACCATCAATCCAAACTGTAAAACGCTTTTTACGAGTTGGTTCAATATAAGTATAAGTTGGATAACGGTTTTCGGCCTCTGACCAGTTTATAAATCCAAAATGCTCAGACCAACCAGATGCATAGAATTTTCCGTCATCAATTTTGTCACATTCGTCCACAAGTCTCTGGTCATATTTATAACATTCGCGAACTTTATCAGCATATATATTAGCCGCAATTGCAGATTTTCTTGCAAACCATTTATTTTTTCCACTGTAAAGCTGCATTCTAAGAATATTCATATTTCCGCAAGCTGGCAGGAAAACTTCCAGGAAGTAACCAGCCGCAAGATTTTCTGGAATATTTTTTCTAAGTTCTTCTGCCTTTGCAATAATTTCATTCGCCTGCTCCAGGACTTTATCACTTTCGCAGAAATTGATTGGGTGGAAGGTTTCTGGCTGTATACATTCAGTTCTACGCAAATTGGTAAGTTTTGTATAGCCGTTTACAATCTGGCAAATCTCGGCCTTCTGCTGGTCTGTAAGGCATGCAAACTGCTGATTTGCCCAGTCCCTTACATAATTTTCTACCAATGCTGTTGATTTTGAATATTTTTCGTAATCATAAGCAAGATCTAAGAAATATGCCAAAGGAAGTTCGTTAGTCATTACATCACCAACATTTACAATCCACAAATCTCTAATTCCAAAATCATAAGCGGCACACATCTGTTCCTTTACTTTTGGAAGATAAGAGGTATTGAACCATTCATAACTAAAAGGCCATCCATGGTAGTCAAAATGGTAGTACATTCCGTATCCACCCTTATGATTACGCATTGCCTCTGTTGGAACTGTACGAAGGTTTCCATGATTGTCGTCGCAAAGCATAAGAGTAACGCCTTCAAGCTCAGGACTATTCATTAAACCTGGTGTATGTTTATCTCCGTAGAAATAAGGTTCAACTTCCTTATAAAGGGCCAGCATTCTTGGAACCTTGTCCAAATCTTCATTTACATATTTTTTGATAAGAGAATTCTGAGTTTTAAGAACATCTCTAAGCAGCTGTATATTATCTGCCAGAGTTGCATTCTGCATAATTGCTGTATCAGCTTCGCCTCGCATTCCCACTGTAATAACGTTTTCAAATTTTCCGCTGCGCTTTAGTCCGTCTTCCCAGAATTTTGTAATTCCTTCTTCATTTGAACGGAAATTCCAGGCATCGCCATAAATTGAATTAGGACCGCGAAGGTGTTTGTACTCTTCTCCGGCACGGCAACATGGCTCGTGGTGACTAGCCCCCATAATTACACCAAGTTCATCGGCTAATTCGGCATTTGCAAGGCCAGGACCATCATCTGAAAAGCGAGAAGCCCACATTGCAGGCCAGAGATAATTTCCCTTTAAGCGTAAAAGAAGTTCAAAAACATGTTCGTACATTTTGGCATTAAAACCTCCAAAATTATGCTTTGACCAGTTTCCGCAAGCAGGCCATTCATCATTAATAAAGAAACCTCTAAATCTTACGCTTGGTTCTTTTGAAACATATTCACCTTCTACCAGAGAAATACTATTCTGATGAGCAGGAAGTATGTCTGCCCAGTCTACAAGTGGAGAAATTCCCATAAGGTCAGATAAATGGAAAAGTCCGTAAATTGTACCTCTTTTATCTGAACCGGCAATTATGATTTTGGATTCTGTAACAACAAATGCATAAACTTCGCGTTTTCCACGAATTTTATTTATGATTTCAGGAGCAATTTCTTTTTCAACCAATGAAGAGCCTTCTGAACTAAGCCCCAGGGTTCCAAAGATTACAGCAGGCACTTTTTCTTCTATCAGGCTTGCCTGGTTAGTTGCTTCTGGTAAAATTCCCGTTATTCGCTGGACATCAAGTCTAACTTTATCAGCAATTTTTTTTACTCCAGAAAATTCGTTCTGCTCACACACAAAAAGAAGGTCCAACTTACCCTTTTCAACTGAAATCTTAAACATGTTTTAATCCTATTTATTTTTTATATTTTTAATACTTTATGTATTTTCCACTAAGTGCCAGTAGGGCAAAAAAGTACAAACAATTGTCATAGTAACGGCGGCGTCCTGTACGCATTGGAGTTTCCCAAAAGCGTTTTACTGCACGTTTTACAGCTGAATTATCGCCATCCTTATCAGAAATTGCAAGAGCTGACTCCGCTACTGTAGCTATAAGTCCAATTGGGTGTCGGGCATTTTTCTTTAAGGCTTTTCCGTCTACCATATAGTCTTTTAATTCTTCGGCAGTTTTTCCATCAAAAAAGTTGATGATGTTTTCGGCAATCTGTGATAAAGACTCTGTTTTTCCACACCAAAGGGCATCCAGTCCAATATTTGCGGCAACTCGGTAAGAGTCACTAAAGAAGGTTCCATGATGTTCTGGTGGCAATGGGTTTCCTTCATCTGTAGCATATTCGGCTGCAAGGCCTGTTACTGGATGGCAAGCCTTTACCAGGTACTTTCGGCTGGCCTTGGCTGCTTCTTCCCAAAATTCCTTATCTTCTGGATCTGCACGCTGGGCAAATATTTCGTAGAAATGTGGAAGATGATAAGAAGGGTCTGTAAATGGACAGTTACAAACAAAACGGATATGGTGATATTTTTCATCCCACATTTTACTTGGACCGTGAATTGCAGTTCTAAGGATGGCACGAGCTTCTTCTGTATAATTGAAGATTCCTTCTCCATTGCCCCATCTTTCTGCCGCAAAGAAGAGTGCCATTGCAAAATACTCTTCTCCATCTGGGGCAGGACCATCTGCATTTTTACGACCGTCCAACTGATTAGACCAGCAGAAGAAACCCGCATTTGGCCCCTTATCAAGATACATGTAGGTTCTTGCCCACTTCCAGATTCTGTCAAAAATATCTTTACGGTTCATCTGAAGGGCCATCATCATTCCATAAGACATTCCTTCAGTTCTTGCATCATCGTTTCCAGTATCTTCCATATAGCCCATTCCATCTGGGGCTTCAAAATAAAAGTGATTTGGATTTTTTTGGTCAAAAATGTTATTCCATGCATCGATTACACGATTTTCAATATCAAATTTAGAATAACCATATTTTTCTAATAAACTTGTCATATATACTAGGATACAACCAAAATTTTTGACCGTCTATCGTGTATATTTCTTATAAAAACAAAAAAACCACCGTTTAGAAGCTACTTTAAACAGTGGTTTTGATTTCAAACTTAAAGCTTACAGAAAGACTTATTTATTCTTTTTCTGTTCACTTGGTTTAGATTTAGCACCTGCAACAGCAGCGGCCATCTTAGCCTGAGCCTTTGCCAAATCGTTACACATAAGAATTGGCTGACCTGTAGCATCCAAACAGTCACGCCAGAGTGAACCTTCTGGATCAACTGCATTTCTGTGAGCTGTAACAGCCTTGATTGGGAGGTGAACGAACTTGTCGTGTACCAAACCAATTACACACTTTGTTTTACCAGCCATAGCTGCATGTACAGCGTTGTTTCCAAGTCTTTCACAATAGATAGAGTCAGAAGCAGTTGTAACTGATGCACGAACCTGGTAAGAAGGATCAATATATTTTAAGTTGATTTCGATATTCTTTGCTTTGAAGTATTTTTCAATTTCAGACTTAAGGAACAAACCGATATCTGAAAGTTTTTTGTTTCCAGAAGCGTCTGTAGCACCTGTTGACTGGAGTAAATCCTGTCCGGCACCTTCAGAAACTACAATTACTGCATGTCCACGTTTTGCAAGACGGCGTTCAAGGCAAGCAAGGAATCCGTTTTCACCTTCCATTTCAAATGGAACTTCTGGAATTAAACAGAAGTTTGTTTCGTGTGATGCAAGAGCAGCTTCTGTAGCAATAAAACCAGCTTCACGTCCCATAAGTTTTACAAGACCAATACCATTAATCTGGCTTGCAGCTTCCATATGAACGGCTGCAACTGCTTCTTTAGCACGCTGAACGGCAGTTTCAAAACCGAAAGAACGGTCAATGAACATAAGGTCATTATCTACAGTTTTTGGAACACCAACTACAGCACATTTCATTCCGCGTGTTTCAACTTCGCAGGCAATATCATAAGAACCACGCTGAGTTCCATCACCACCAAGAATGAAAAGCATATTAATTCCATCTCTTTCAAGACAGTCAACAATTTCTGAAACACGCTGTCCACCACCGCGGCTTGTTCCAAGGTAAGTACCACCAATCTTGTGGATTTCGTCAATAAGATAGCGGTCAAGTTCAATAGGTTCATAGCCTTCATCAGCGAAGAAACCATGGAAACCATACTGGTAACCCTTAATTGTCTTTACACCGTAACGTGTGTTCAAACAGCGAACAATAGCACGAATTACATCATTCAAACCAGGACAAAGACCTCCACAAGTACAAATACCTGCTTTTGCGTGTGCTGGGTCGAAGAAAATCTTTTCACGAGGACCGGCTTTTTCCATCAAGTTTGATGAATCAAGTACAATTGGTTTTGTTTTATCGTAAACATTTACTTCAGAAAGAACGTAAGAATCATCTCTTACATAATTAGCTGTATAATCACCATGAACAGTAGAGAGTTTGATTGGGGACTGGATAGTACAAGGTCCCAAGTTGTCAATTGTGAAATCAAATTTTTCTTCAGACATAACACACCTCAATATTTAATGTTAATAATTTATAACGTATAAACTATTTTTTCAATAAGAAGAAACTTAAAAGATTACAGTTATTTACTTAATAATTAACTCGGCAAATGCCACCATCAAAGGTAAAGTAACTATACAAAGTAAACTTGTAACAGAAACTATAAGACTTGCGTAAGATGCATTTTTATCAAAAACACAAGCAAGCCCCGGAATTGTAGTTGCAACAGGACAAGAAAGACATATCATTACTACAAAAATCAACATCCTTACATCAGGGAAATTTCCGCATAGTTTATAAATTCCAAGCAAAACAAAAGTACAAATAAAGCTGCAAATAAGTAATCTTAAAATAGAAAACTTTGTAATTTTCCATATATATTCTTTTCCTTCTGCAGGATTAAAACTTGCAATAAGAACTCCAATCACAATCATGGAAACTGCAGTATTCAAATCTGAAATCATAGAAAGTGGAGTTGCTAAAACCTGTGGAAGCGTAAAAGGCATACAGTAAAGAACAATTCCAAGGGCAACCGCAATAATGTTTGGGTTGGTAATAATTTTCTTAAAATTGGCAGTTCCGCTCAACTGATGGTAACCATAAGTCCATATTAAAAGATTAAAAATAACCAGATAGCCCATAAGATAAAAAACACCCTCATCTCCAAAAACACCACGAATAAGAGGGATTCCAATAAAACCACAATTGGTAAAGGCAATTCCCAAACGGTCAATTTGATCTTTAGAAGAAAGCAGACCTACAAGAATCATAATGCCATGAACTACAAGAGCAAGGGCTGCAACAAAAAGAAGCTGTTTTAATTTTCCCCCGTCAAACTCCTTATTAAAGGAATTAATGATAACACTAGGATTGATAAAGTAGAGCAAAAGTTTACTCAAGAATTTTCGCTGGTCTTCATCAACCTTAAAAGCCTTTGCAAATATAAAACCACAAAGCCCGATTATAAACATTGTAATTAACTGCTTCATTACCAGAAGATACATATTTTTGCCTCAAAAAATTTAATTAGAGCAATTATAAAGAATTACAACCCACTTGAAAACATCTGAATAATTTTATAATATAGATTCACTTGCCGGGATGGCGGAATTGGTAGACGCCCAGGACTTAAAATCCTGTGTCGAGCAATCGACGTGCCAGTTCGATTCTGGTTCCCGGCAACCGGCCTTCTTGCTAAGCAGGAAGGCTTTTTTTTTGGAGAAAATACTATGATTTTTCATTCCTACTCAAAAACCTGTGCCTTTTCATCAATCGACGCAATCAGAGATAAACATGTAACAATTATGGGACTTGGCCTAAACGGTGGTGGAGAAGCAGCCGTTCGTTTTTTCTTACAAAAAGGTGCCTATGTTCTAGTTACAGACATGAAAACTCAGGAACAGCTCCAGCCTACAATTGACCGTATTGCAGCCGACAAAAATCTTGATACTTCCCGTTTGACCTACCGCCTTGGAGAACACAGAATCGAAGATTTTGAAAACGCCGACTGTGTAATTAAAAATCCAGGCGTAAAATACGAAGGCAACAAATACCTGGCAGCAGCTAAAGCAATAGAAACAGATCTTTCAATTTTTTTACGTTTCACCGATTGTCCTATTATTGCAGTTACAGGCAGCAAGGGAAAATCTTCTACCGTCAGTGCAATTTACTACGGACTTAAGACAGCAGGCTACCAGGCCTTTTTGGGTGGAAACATTACAGTAAGTCCACTCACCTTCTTTGATCAGGTAAATCAGGATACTCCAGTTGTTATAGAATTTTCTTCATGGCAATTAGCAGACCTGCGAGGCCGTGGAGTTCTTCGTCCTCACATCTCAATCATTACTAAAATTGTTCCTGACCACCAGAACTGGTACGGAAATATGGAAGATTACGTTGCCGACAAACGCCTGATTTATGCAGACCAGACAAAGGGCGACTATTCTATTTTTGATGCAGAAGATGATGAACTTGGAACAGGTCCAGACAAAACCCTTCATCCAGATGCCTCTAGCTGGGGAAATCTTTTTGCAAGCGAAACAAAGGCTACTGTTCTCCGTTACGGAAAAGGACCTTTAGAAGCCGACCCAAAGACTGGAAAACCGGTATACGGTGTTTGGCAGGATAAAGATTCTAAGGGTAACTTCTGCGGTAAAGTTTTCTTGCCACAAATGAAAAAGCCTGAGGTAATTTTAAAAGGCCTTTCTGTTCCTGGCGAACACATGAAAATAAACCTTTTAAATGCCGCCCTGGTTATGTACCTGATGGGTATTCCTGCTGACCGTACAGCACAAATTTGCGGCTCTTGGACAGGAATTGACCACAGACTCCAGTTCTTCCACGAATGGACAAATTCAAACAAGGCAAAAATAAAGTTCTACAACGACTCTTGTGCAACAGTTCCAGAAGCAGCAGCTGCCGCAAGTCAGTCCTTTGGTAAATCTGTCATTTTTATGACAGGTGGAACCGACAAGGGACTGGATCTTACACAACTTGCACATGTACTTACCCAAAAAGGACAGTTTGACCAGTTGAATGAAAATGGGGTTATTCCAGTAAAGGACCTTTATCTTTTAGCAGGAAGTGCCACCGACAAACTTTTGCCAGAACTTAATAAAGAAGAGATAAAGTACAAGGGGCCTTTCAACAGCCTGGACGAACTTCTTGATCAGGCAAAAAAAGACCTGGAGAATCTTTCGGAAGATAATATCTTCGTTTTCTCTCCAGGTGCAACCAGCTTTGGAATGTTTACCAACGAATTTGACCGTGGCAACAAGTATATGAAAGGTATAAAAGACAGATTCTAGCTCTAGGCCTTATAGTTCAAAGCAGAAACTACAGCTTTAATACCAGCCTTTCCAACGTTAGAAGATTTTCCAACGCCCCAGGCTTCTGTTCCATCCTCTTTAGTAATGCTTACATAAGCAATAGCCTTTGTATCGGCCCCCTGTCCAATGGAATGTTCATGGAAGGAAATAAGATTAAATCTTGGAGCAGGAGTCTGCTTGATGGCATTTACAAAGGCATCCAAAGGACCGTTTCCATTTCCTGCAACAGCGTAATCCTTGCCATTCCAAGAAATTGTGGCAAGAACTGCAACCTGTTCCGAATCAACATCAGCACAATCTGTAGCTCCTTCAACATGCTTTTGAGTAATTTCCTTAAGAGCCATTGGTTCCTTGGTATGTAACCAATTGTCTACAAAGGCCTGGTAAACTTCATCATTAGACAGTTCACGCTGCTTTTGGTCTGCAAGTTTTTTTATCAACTTACCAATAAATGGATGCATAGCTTTTGGAGCGGCAATTCCATATTCATTTTCAAGAACATAAGCGGCACCACCCTTTCCAGATTGACTGTTTATACGAATAATTCCCTCATACTGGCGGCCAATATCATGTGGGTCAATTGTAAGATAAGGAACATCCCAAAGGGCATTCTCCTCCATCTTAACTCGTGCTGCCATACCCTTACGAATTGCATCCTGATGTGAACCAGAAAAAGCTGTAAACACAAGTTCACCTGCATAAGGTTGACGAGGAGGAATTTCCATCCCAGTAAAACGTGTATATTCTCTTGCAAGATAAGGGATATCAGACAAATCCAGCTGAGGGTCAATTCCCTGAGAAAACATATTCAAACCAACGTTTACAATATCCAAGTTTCCAGTTCTTTCTCCATTTCCAAAAAGACAACCTTCAACACGGTCAGCTCCAGCTAATAAGCCTAATTCACACTGGGCAACGCCTTCCCCCCTATCATTATGATTATGTAAAGAAATGATTAAGTTTTGACGGTTTAAAATGTGCTGGCAAAAGTACTCAATCTGGTCCGCAAACTGATTTGGTAAGGCACATTCTACAGTTGTAGGAAGATTTAAGATGATTTTGTGCTGGTCATCGGCAACATGGCCCCACTCATCCACAACAGCCTGACAAACTTCTATAGCGTAATCAATTTCGGTTGTAGAAAATGATTCAGGTGAATACTCCAGACGAATATCGGTTCCCTGGCTCATAGGAAGACAAGCTTTTACACAACGGATTCCTTCAATCGCAATCTGTTTAATTTCTTCTTTCGATTTATTAAAAGTGTACTTTCGCTGGGCCGGAGAAGTTGAATTATAAAGATGGAAAATTGCCTTTTTACAGCCTTTTAATGCTTCAAAAGTTTTTTTGATTAAGTTTTCGCGAGCCTGACAAAGGACCTGTAAAGTTACATCATCCGGCACATGTTTTTCTTCTATAAGGCGGCGCATAAATTTAAATTCAGTTTCAGATGCAGAAGGAAATCCAACTTCAATTTCCTTAAAACCAATTTTTACAAGGAGGTCAAAAAAGGCCAGCTTCTGCTCAACACCCATAGGATTTATAAGGGCCTGGTTTCCATCACGCAAATCTACTGAACACCAGATAGGGGCCTTTGTAATAATTCTTGTTGGCCAGCTTCGATTAAAGTCTGGTACACCTTCAAAAGCCTTGTACTTTCCGTTTACTTTCATTTTTTCATCTCCTTGCTAATTCCTTGAATCTTTGTCCTGCCGCCAGAATTCAGGTCCATTTTTTTTACATTCAAACTAAAAAAAAAGACCCGCCGCAACTGCGACAGGTCTTATAAATTGCTAATTAATATTAAAACACACTACCTATCAGTTACGGTTATTTATGAGAAAATAGAGATAGTAGTAGTAGTTTATTTTGTTTCATTAATTCTAAACTAATTAAGTTTAAAAAAAAAGTCAATAATCTTTGTAATTTCTACATAAGGAATATCTTATATCAGACTTACAAAATATTGAATTTAAGACCCTTTATATAGTAGAATTAAGCGTTTAATTAATTAAGATTATTTAAATAAATGGAGGAACTATGAAAAAAATTCTTACAATTTCTGCTGCTTTATTAGCTGCTGCATTGATTTTTAGCGGATGTAAAGGCTCTTCTCAAAAAGATTATATTCTTGCTACTGGAGGAACTGGTGGAACTTACTATCCTTTTGGTGGTGCAATTGCCAATATCTGGAATACAAAAATCGAAAATATGAACGTTACAGCCCAGGCAACTGGTGCTTCTGCCGAAAACCTTCGCCTTATCAACAAGGGAGAAGCAGAATTTGCTACAGTTCAGAATGACGTTATGGACTATGCTTTCCACGGAACTGATATGTTCGCTGGCGAAAAACTCGAAAATGTTATGACAATTGGAACAATGTATCCAGAAGTAATTCAGATTGCTGTTTCAGAAAATTCTGGAATTAAATCTGTTGCTGACTTCAAAGGAAAACGTATTTCTGTTGGAGATGCAGGTTCTGGAGTTGAATTCAATGCAAAACAGATTCTGGAAGGTTATGGTCTTACATTCGAAGATATTAAAAAGAGCAACCTTTCTTTCAAGGAATCTGCTGAAGGTATTCAGAATGGTACTTTGGATGGATGTTTTATTACAGCTGGCGTTCCTAACTCTGCTTTGCAGGAATTAGCTTTCACAGCAGGTTTAATCCTTATTCCTGTAAGCGGCCCTGAAGCAGATGCTATCTGTTCTAAATACAGTTTCTACACTCAGACAACAATTCCTGGAAATACTTACAAAGGAACAAACACTGATACTCCAGCACTTGCAATTAAAGCTACTTTGGCAGTAAGTGCTAAGCTTGATGAAGATACAGTTTATCAGATGACAAAAACTCTTTTTGAAAACCTTGATGAACTTGGACAGGCACACGCAAAGGGTAAAGAAGTTTCTGCACAGGCTGCAGTTACTGGCGTTTCAGTTCCATTCCACCCAGGTGCAGAAAAGTACTTCAAAGAATTGGGACTTCTTAAATAATTTTACTGGTGATTGAAATTGGGAAAAAATCGCGTATTTATCGCAATATCAATCATCATAATCTTTTTGGCTGGAGCAATTTTTTTTGTTCCAGCCAAACGTGTTTTACAAATACAAAATCGAAAGAATAAAAAAGAAACCTATTATGTGAATGCTAAAAATCTTGAAGGTTTCGATATTTCCTATACGCATTCAGTAAATAAAGGCCGTGTCCATGATCATTATTCAACAATGAATAAAAAGGGCCTGTTTTTAACCAGTTCAAGTTTTGTTTCTTACGGAGCTGGCATGCCAGAATTAGAAGAAACACCCGGTGCAAGTTTTGAAATTCAAGGCGATACTTACATCTTAAAAAATATTAATCGTCTTGTTCATAAACTGACTATGGCTGTTGGTTTAATTGCAAACCACACAATAAGTTTTTACTTTTATCAAAAAGATAAAGAAAGCCAAGTTCTTGAGTACAGCCTTAAAGATTTATTTGCACCTCAAACAAGTATAACTTTGGAAATAAAGAGAGTTTCGCTCATCAGCTATATAAAACGAAATTTAAAATAAGGAGGTTCGAATGGACAAAAAGAAAAAGGGTGAATCCATCGACCAGATTCTTCCAACAACAAACGAAGAAGAAATGAAAAAAATGATGAAAAAACTAGATAAGGAGCAGGCTTATCGTGAACATAAATGCTGGAGACAATACATAACTGTTGTTATTTCAGTTTGTTTTGTATTTTTTCAATTCTACGCAACTCTTACTGGTCATGTAACTGCTCAGGTTCTTCGTGCAAGCCACTTAGCTTTTGTTCAACTTTTAGCCTTCTTACTTTTTCCACCTAGCAAAAAAAGTCCAAAAAACACCTTACCATGGTACGATGTTGCACTAGGCTTAATTGGAGCTGCATGCTGGCTCTATATCGTTATAAATTTTCAGATGTATGCCCACGGTTCTACAAACACTCTTGTTAGTCGTACAGGAAATTACACTACAGTCGATGTAATAATTGGTGTAATTGGTATTTTAATTTTATTTGAAAGTTGCCGTCGTATTGTTGGTCTTCCTATTATGATTATTGCAGCAACATTTGTTCTTTATGCCTTCGCCGGTAAATACCTGCCAGGTTTTCTTCATCACAGAGGCTATTCTTTACAGCGTGTAGTTTGCCACCTTTTTTATAACACAGAAGGAATTATGGGAGTTCCAATTGGTGCATGTTCAACCTTCATCTTCCTTTTTATTTTATTTGGTGCACTTTTGGACAAAACTGGAATTGGACAATTCTTTATAGATCTTTGTAATGCAATTGCAGGAGGTGCTTCTGGTGGTCCTGCCAAAGTTGCCGTTCTTTCTTCAGCCTTGCTTGGTACTGTTTCCGGCTCTTCAGTTTCAAATACAGTAGGTTCAGGTTCTTTCACTATCCCTATGATGAAGAAGTTGGGCTATAAAAGTTCTTTTGCAGGTGCCGTAGAAGCTGCAGCCTCAACTGGTGGACAACTTATGCCACCAATCATGGGAGCGGCAGCCTTCCTTATGGCAGAAAGCCTTGGAATGCCTTATATCAACATTGTAAAAGCTGCAATTATTCCTGCCCTACTTTACTTTACAGGAATCTTTATTACAGTACACCTGGAAGCTAAAAAACTTGGACTCAAAGGACTTCCAAGAGAACAGTTACCAAAAGTTGGACCTCTTTTACTTAAGAGCTATATGATTATTCCTTTAATCGTAATCATTGTTTTCCTTTGTATTGGAAAAACCGCTGTATTTGCCGCTCTTATGGGTATTCTTTCCTGCCTTGCAGTAGGAATTGGTATTTCTGTTAGTGACTTAGCTCACGGAAATAAACCAACCTTTGGTTCTAAAGATATTATTCAGGTAATGTGTACAGGAGCTAGAAACATTATTTCCGTAGCAATTGCCTGTGGTATGGCCGGTATTATTATTGGTATTGTTACTCTTACCGGTTTGGGATTAAAGCTTGGAGCAGGACTTGTTTCTCTTGCACATGGAAAACTTTTCCTTACTCTGGTATTTACAATGCTTGCTTCCATCATCCTTGGTATGGGTGCTCCAACAACAGCCAACTATTTAATCACTTCAACAATTACAGCCGCTGCCATAATCCAGTTGAATGTTGAACCACTTGCAGCCCACATGTTTGCCTTTTATTTTGGAATTATTGCAGATGTAACACCACCTGTAGCACTTGCCGCAATTGCTGGTGCCGCCATAGCAAAAGCAAAACCGATGAAGACGGCTGTAAACGCAACAAAACTGGCTATTGGAGCCTTTATCATTCCTTATATGTTTGTTTACAACAGTAAGATGCTTATGATTAACGCTTCATTTACTTCTATCATTTCAATTATTATTACAGCTTTAATTGGTATGTTTGGTATTAGTGTTGCTCTTGAAGGTTACGGATTTTCTTTTACAGGCTTCTTGCACGGCAGCAAAAGTTCAAAAGTCCTTATCCTAACATTTGATATAATAGAAAGACTTTTATTTGCAACAGCAGGTCTTTTGTGTATAGTTCCAGAAGCAAAAAGTGATGTAATTGGAATACTGATGATGGCAGTTCTTGTATTTGTACAAATTGCAAGAAAAAGCCGTCAGGATAAAAAACATAAAGAATCAAAGGACTAAAAAAACAAAGTATACAATCATCGATTTTTATTGACGTTTGTATACTTTCATTATTATTTTATTTATATAGTTTGAAATAAAATAGAGGTAAAAAGATATGACAATTAAACCATTAGCAGACAGAGTTCTTGTTAAGAACGACAAAGCTGAAACTAAAACTCAGAGCGGAATTATCATTCCAGAAGCAGCTCAGGAAAAGACACAGACTGCTACAGTTGTAGAAGTTGGTCCAGGAACTGCTGATGAAAAAATCACAGTAAAGAAGGGTGATAAAATCATGTACGATAAGTACGCCGGAACTCAAATTAAGATTGATGGCGAAGATCACCTCATTCTTAAAATGGCTGACATTATAGCTGTAATTGAATAGGACTATTTTTTAGCTCTAAGCTTATCTTTAAGCACAGATGCCCTTTCGTTTTCAGGATACAAAGATGATGCGTATTCTGATGAACGGAGGGCATTTTTTATGTCTCCGAGGGCAGAATAAATACAGGCAATTCTATAAAAAATTTCAGAACGTTTAGCATTATTTACTTCACGACCGGCAATTTTTCCGTATAAATCCAAGGCTCTATCTTTTTTACCAATTGAAAAATAAATATTCGCAAGATTCATACAAGAAGCAGAAGATACCAAAGGAGAAATTAAACCGTCTTCCAAAAGTCCTGCCGATTCATAAACACAGTATTCATAAATACGAATTGCTTCATTTGTCTTTTTTAAATCAGATGCAAACCAAGCTGCCATTTCAACTATTGGCAAATCATAGTACTTCATCTGTTCTATAAATTGTTCCCAAAAATCCCTCTTTGCATCATATGTACCATGACTTGTTGTGAACTTATAAAATAAATTCCATGCATCATCATATTCTTTTGTTGTTAAAAGGAAATTCAAGGCATACTGAACTAAAAGAGTGTGGTAGATTTCACCTTCAATATAATTATCTTCCAGAAGAACCCATAAATCTCTGTATTTATCTTTTTCACTTAATTTCGGATCTGTTTTATATTTCAAATCTAGTTTTGCAATACTCAAATATGGATCCGCCTTCCTTTTTAATGACTGGTCAATTCGGTAAAGGGCATCGCTTAAAGGAATTTTTCTACGGCTATCATATTTTTCCATTTCCAAAGATTTAATACCTGCCCTTCTAAGAGCCGCAACTTCATCATCTTCTTTTTTCTCAAGATTTGAAGTATATGCAAAATCGGAATAAAGGATTAAGGCAGGAACATAATCTGGCCAGCGATTTACTATATAAAATAGAAGATCAGCAAAATAATCTTCCGACATCTGATTTTTTGCATAAATTGCAGAATTGACCATAATTATTGGTAAAAGAGAATCATCCTTTATATCTGCAAAAACAGTATCAATATTATTTACAACACAACTTCGTACTGTATCAGCCTGTTCAAAATCAGAAACAGCCATATAGGCGTCAGACTCAAGGGCTACAATTTGAATTTCATTACACTTGAATTGTTTTTTATTGTCGTAATCGGAATAATATTTATGTGCCTTTTCTAAAGCTTCAATAGCAAAATTGTATTTTCCGGCATCATAAAGGCATAAACCCCAGAAGTAAGCATCGTCTACATCTGCATAAGCTGGAGGATTAAGCAAAGAAGCCTGATTGTAAAGTCCCTGAGTTAAATTATAAACGGCACAGTTCCTAAGCCAAATTGGATTTTTGCTCCCCTTATAGGCATCTAAATAAATTTGATAAAAATCTTCATTTTGATAGAAGGCATAAGCTCCCTGATCCATAACCTGCTTTTGAGACTCTCTCAAAACTAGTTCAGAATAAAGTGAAGCGTAATTACCATTTCTAAGTTTTTCTGCGTATTTACCCGCATCTTCAAGTCTATTTTGTCTTAAAAGAAAATTTGTATAAACAGCAAGCAATTCTTGATTTTGTTTATTTTTTTTAAGAGCTTTTTTAATTATTTTTTCAGCAAGATTTTGTTCACCAATTAAAATAAAACGCTTATAAATACCAATATAAGACCAGGAATCATAGGCTCTTTTTTCAACCTTTTTAAGTTCCTTAATTGCACTTTGCATTTGATTTTGAGAAATCAAGGCATCTATAATTTCTAATTGGCTTGTTAACGAGTTTTGTTCTGCCCTCATACTACAAGCAGAAAAGCAGAACAAAATCATTCCTAAGAAGATTGAAATGGAAATAAATCTTTTAAGCTTCTTTACTTCTTTCATTTTTTCCTATTTTATCAAGCACTGCATTTATGAATTTATAGGAATCATCTGTACCGTACTCACGGGCAATATGAACTGCTTCATCAATGCTGATTTTAGGATCAATATCTTTTTGAAAAAGAATTTCGTAAGCTGCAGTTCTAAGAATAGCAAGTGCAACCTTATTAATTCTATCAAGACTCCAGTTATCTGAAAGATAAGATTCTATAACCTTATCAATTTCACTAACATGGTCTATTGTACCAGCAATTATCAAACTGGCAAATGTTTCTTCATCTTTTAAAACTTCATTTGGTTCAGCCTGTTCAAGACCTGCTTTTATTTCAGAATCTTTCTGTAACCAAGAAAAATTTAAAATATCTTCTACAGGTGCTTTACTTACATCCCAAGAATAAAGAGCCTGGAATGCAAGAATTCTACTTTTTCGACGAGACATTACTCACCCCAATCAAGGAGCTTATCTAATGCAGCTCCAGTCTTTTTCATTTCTACATTTTCTGAAGTATTAAGTGTTTTAGACATTTCCTGAGCTGCAGTTTGAACATAAGCCATTTGTTTCTGCTGTGCTAAATTAGAACGAATATAATCATAAACAGTAACTGTAGTTTCTGGCTGTACAATATCACTTAAAGAAAGCATTTTTGCATTGTATTTTTTTAGAACAGAAATAAATCTAAAATCCTTGTCAGTTTCCTGAATATCAGAAACGAAACCTTCTTCCTGAGTAAATAAATACAATAGATTTTCAAATGGCATTCCAAGTCCCAAAGCCGAAGTTTCATTTTTTGGAACAAGAATTTCTCCAGCCTGGTAACCAGAACCGTCAGATTCAGACTGAAGTGCAATCTGCTGAGAAGTAAGTTTCTTATCCTTATATTTATTGAGCAAATCACCAAGCTTCAATTTAGCCTGATCAGCGTTAGAACCCTTTTCTACAACAACCATTAAAACCTTAACAATATCGTTCCAAACAAAGCTAGATTTATTGCTTTCGTAGAACATACGAATTTCATCATCTGATGGAGAAACTTTCTGCAATTCTGCAGAATTCTTCTGAACAACATACTGCTGCATCATTAACTGATTTTTAAGGAAACTCTTATAGTCAGCAACATTCATTCCCATCTGCTTAAGAAGAAGTTCATCAAGTGTAATACCTTCTGTCTTCTTTACATAATCAGAAAGTTCTTTTTCGGTAATAGATCTACCAACAGACTGACTCATTGCCTGAGCAAAATACTGATCAACATAAGAATCAGGAATTGTAATTCCTTCTTTCTGTGCAGCTTGAAGCATTAATTTTTCATTAATTAAAGAATCCAAAGTACTCTTTTTTTCTTCAAGAGTAAGAGCTCTATTCAATTGTTTTCTATAAACTTCACAACGATTTTTCAATTGTTTTACAGTAATAGATTCATTCTTGTTATATTTAACAACAGCCAGAACCTGAAGATCACTTTGAGCAAATACTGAAGCACCTGCCAATAATAAAATCATTAATGTAAGAGCAATTTTTTTCATACAATTTTTCCTTTATGTGTTTTTTTCCACTTAAAAATTATAACAACCCCCACCCCAAAAAGTTACAGACGGAGGCTAATTATAATCGTTTTTTTTACTTGTCTAATGGTAATCCACCAGAAATAACAGCCTTAATACGACGTACCCCAGCTGATGAAGACTGCTCTTTTACAATCTTGAAGTCACCAATCTGTGCTGTATGCTGAACATGAGGCCCACCACAAACTTCCTTAGAGAACCAGTCCTTCTTTGCATCGCGACCAATTGTGTAAACCTTAACCTGTTCACCATATTTATTTACGAAGAGAGCACGTGCACCTTCTGCCTTAGCCTGATCAAGAGTCATAACTTCCATTGTAACTGGAAGATCTTCCTTAATCTTTTCGTTAACGATGTCCTGAACCTTCTGAATTTCTTCAGGAGTCATTGCACGTTCAAAAGTAAAGTCAAAACGCATACGTTCAGAGTTGATGTTTGAACCTTTCTGTGCAACCTGATCACCAAGAACATCAACAAGAGCCTGCTGTAAAAGGTGTGTAGCTGTGTGATATTTTGTAGCAACATCTGACTGTTCAGCGATACCACCCTTTGCTTTACCAGCTTCTGCAGTTTTAGAAGCTTCCTGATGTTTACGTTCAGCCTCTTTAAATCCTTCTACATCAACAGTAAAGCCGTTTTCTTTACCAAGTTCCTGTGTAAGTTCAAGAGGATATCCATAAGTTTCATAAAGATTATAAGCAACTTTTCCTGAAATAATCTTCTTAGGATTTTTATTAAGATTTGGAAGCATCTTCTGGAATTCAGCCTCACCCTTCTTAAGAGTTGTACGGAATTTTGCTTCCTCTTTTGTAAGTTCTGAATAGATTTTTTCTTTGTTCTGTTCAAGTTCTGGATAAGCATTCTTGAAGTTTTCAACAACAACAGCAGCAATTTCTGCCATAAAGTCTTTGTCGATTCCAAGTTTCATTCCGTGACGAACTGCACGACGAATAAGACGGCGGAGAACATATCCGGCACCTACACGATCAGGAGTTACACCTTTCTGATCTCCCAAAATAAATGATGCAGAACGAGAATGGTCAGCAATAATACGAACAGACTGATCTTTTAATTCATCTGTCCCATATTTATATCCTGATAAAGTTTCGATAGTTTTAATGATTGGCTGGAAAACTTCTGTAAGATAAACCGAAGTTTTTCCCTGAAGAATACAGTTTGTTCTTTCAAGCCCCATACCTGTATCAACATTTTTCTTTGGAAGTGGTTCAAGAGTTTTTTCGTCTATACGGTTGAACTGCATGAATACGTTATTCCAGATTTCCATCCAGTTTGCAGAATCAGTTCCCTTGTTAGAACCTACAGGAGGAAGACCTTCTCCAACCCAGTAGAAAATTTCTGTATCAGGACCACAAGGACCTGTTGGACCAGCTGCCCACCAGTTATCGCTTGCAGGAAGATAAGCAATTTTATCTTCTGGCATACCATTTGCCTTCCAGGTTTCAGCAGCTTCTTCATCACGAGGAGCGTTTTCATCACCGGCAAAAACAGTAACAGAGATCTTTCTAGGATCAAGACCAAGCCATTTTGGAGATGTAAGGAATTCATAAGAAAATGCGATAGATTCCTTTTTAAAATAATCACCTAAAGACCAGTTTCCAAGCATTTCAAAACAAGTAAGATGAGATGGGTCACCTACTTCATCAATATCACCAGTACGGATACATTTCTGATAATCTGTAAGACGAGTTCCTGCAGGATGAGGTTCACCAAGAAGATAAGGAACAAGTGGATGCATTCCGGCTGTTGTAAACAAAACTGAAGGGTCATTTTCAGGAATTAAAGACTGACCTGAAATTTCAACATGATTTTTACTTTTAAAAAACTCAATATATTTTGAGCGAAGTTCATTAGCGTTCATAATCTTTTATTATATAGAAAATAAGCGTTTATGTCATTAGAGAAAAATACTACGCATAGAACCGGAGGTTGCTCTACCGAGAACGCTCGCCGCAAGTGAACTTGCTCTGTATTCCTATCTCCGCGTTGCAGTCTTTCGATCGCGTTCTATGTGTCGCAACGCCCCGAACCTATGCTGCGTATTTTTCTTCTACGCCATAAGCAGTTATTTTCTATAATTCAGGGAGTCTCATCAAAAAAAATACTACGCATAGAACCGGAGGTTGCTCTACCGAGAACGCTCGCCGCAAGTGAACTTGCTCTGTATTCCTCTCTTCTCGGCGAAGCACAAAAGCGGTTCTCTGCGACAGTTCTTTAGTAGAATTTTATTCTTTCCCGGGAAAAAGAAATAAAAAAAACGTAGCAGAGGTTCGCTTTTTGCGTAGCATAGAAGGCGATCGTAAAACTGTCTTCGTAGAAAAAATACAGAGTGCTCGAAGAGCACGTCGAGCCTTCTCGGCGAAGCATAAAAGCGGTTCTCTGCGACAGTTCTTTAGTAGAATTTTATTCTCTAGAAAGAGTAAAAATTCGACCTTCCGCAGAGAAACAATCCGTAGGCGTTACCCTAACCGGCGTAAAGGTAATAGAATCGTAATCCGTAACAACCTTTTCAACAGTCTTTTTTCTAACAGTTTCTGTAATAGTTTTTGTCCCAAACTCAAGACTGTAAGCCTCATTCAAAACAGAAGTTAATGAATCTGAACGGAACTGAATAACAACATAGTTTCCAATTTCTTCCATTGCGTAAACACCAGATTCAGTCAATTCATCCAGCTGTAAACTATATGTGGAATCCTTAAAAGTAATCCCTGTCATCAAATCTGATGAAGACCAGGCCCCAGATTTTGTAAGTTCAGACTGAAAACTTGCAAGCTGTGAAATCTTTTTTGTTCCAAAATCACTCTGCTGACTCATTTTCTTATACTGACCATCCCACAAAGGAGCCTCTTTAATTACAAGATTAATATCATCACGAATTGTTACACGAATTTCATCAATATTAGTAAGGGCAATATCAAAACGACGATGAAGGTTCATAATATCAGCATTTACACCAGTAAGATAAATTCCATTATGGCGTAATTTACTATCTTCCCATTCATACACTTCCTGTGTATCAGAAAGCAGCTGAACAATTTCCTTATTTTCGTAGTTAAAATAAAGATAACGAATATTGCCATCTGTATTTGAAGTTTTATACCAAAGACCATTCAAAAATGATGCAAAAGTTTCTACAGTTCCATCCTGAATACGAGACAATTCCTTGGCGGCAAGACGACCTGCTGTAACCTTGATAGTTTGGGCCAGTTCGTATTTTTGTGTAGAAGAATTCCACTTATACTCTTCCTGAATCTGATTTTGACCGTTAGAAGTTTTTGAATCATCCTGACCTTCTGACTTATAAACCCAAACAGAAAAAGATTCCCCTTTAGACATAGAAAGCTCATAAGATTCTGAACGTTCAGTCTGCTGAATAAAAATAGTTCCATCGCAGGTAAAATCACCAATATTTACCATACCATTAAGAGAACCTTCCTTTTTATACATAAAAATTTCCATCACATAGTTTCCATCATCTTTAACTCCCTGATAAATAAGAGAAGTTTTATGGTCACCAGTAAGGTCCATTCCTGAATAAGAAAAAGTTCTAGTTCGGGTAAATTCTGTTGGTATAGGATCAAGACGTTTATAAATTCCAGTTTCCTGATCAATTAAAGAAGGTACCAGCCAAAGATTCTGAGAATTCATTTTTCTGATTAAGATAACTTCATCATCATAACCATCATTATTAATATCAAGAGTTAATGTAGAAATTAAAGTTTCGCCAGTATACAAAGGTACAAAAGTTTCATACTTTTCTATTTCAAGGGAAGCAGATTGTCGTTCAGTTCCAGATTCTGTATTTTCAGATGATACTGGAGTTACGATTTTTGCTCTTGTAAGAGTTTTTTCATTTTGCACAAAAAATTTTCTAGATACAAAAAAAGTACCACCAAGAATGATTGCTATAATTAAAAATAATAGAGGTATGGTTTTAGGCTTCATATGAATAAAACTATAATAGGAAAAGAGTATTTTCACAAGTTGAGATAAGGTTAATCGCTTAAATGGTATCATTTACTTTTTAGCAATATTACATTCCAATTAATTCACTTTACGCAATACACCATTTATTTTAGAATAGACTCATAAATTATTTATTTTTCAGGAGACAAAAAATGGGTGAAAATTATTTCAACAAAATCCCTTGGCGTGAAGCACGCTTACAGCTAGGACATTGCCGTTCTATGGCTAAAGAAGAATTTGCAGATGGAGTAAATGTTCTTAAAGGCAAAAAAATTGTAATTGTAGGATGTGGTGCTCAGGGTTTGAACCAGGGTATGTGTCTTCGCGATTCAGGACTTGATGTTTCATACGCACTCCGCGAATCAGCTATTACAGAAAAACGTCAGTCTTGGAAAAACGCAACAGAAAACGGATTCAAGGTTGGTACTTACGCAGAAATGATTCCTACAGCAGATTTAGTAGGAAACTTAACTCCAGATAAACAGCATACACCAGTTATCAATGAAGTTCAGAAACTTATGAAAAAAGGTTCTGCTCTCTGGTATTCACACGGATTCAATATGATTGAAGAAGGAATGATTATCCGTGACGATATTACAGTTGTAATGTGTGCTCCAAAAGGTCCTGGTACAGAAGTTTACCACGAATTTGAACGTGGATTTGGTGTTCCAGATCTTATCGCCGTACACCCGGCAAACGACCCAGAAGGAAAAGGATGGGCAATTGCTAAAGCTCTGGCAGTAGGAATGGGCGGATCTAAAGCAGGTGTTCTTGAATCATCATTCATTGCAGAAGTTAAATCTGATCTTATGGGTGAACAGACAATTCTTTGTGGTATGCTCCAGGCTGGTACTATCGTATGTTATGACAAGATGGTTTCAGAGGGAATTGCTCCAGAATATGCAACAAAACTTTTGATGCACGGATGGAATGTAGTTTCTGAAGCTTTGAAATGGGGTGGAATTACAAATATGATGGACCGTCTTTCTAACCCTGCAAAAATCAAGGCTAATCAGCTTTCAAAAGAAATTAAAACTCTGCTCGCTCCACTTTATCAGAAACATATGGATGATATTATTTCTGGAAAATTCTCTTCAACAATGATGAAGGACTGGGCTAACAAAGACCACGATCTTCTTACATGGCGTGAAGAAACTGGAAAACTTCCATTCGAATCTACAAAAGAAAGCTCAGAAGAAATTACTGAACAGGAATATTTTGACAAGGGCATTCTTATGGTTGCCATGGTTAAAGCTGGATGTGAACTTGCATTCGAAACTATGGTTGATGCAGGAATTAAACCTGAATCAGCATACTACGAATCACTCCACGAAGTTCCTCTTATTGCAAATCTCATTGACCGCAAACGTTTGTATGAAATGAATCGTGTAATTTCTGATACAGCAGAATACGGATGTTACCTCTTCGCAAATGTTGCAGCACCAATGATGGCAAAAGATCTTATGCCAAAACTTCACACTGATGTTATTGGAAAAGGCCTTGATTCAAAAGACACTTCCGTAAGCAACGCAGAATTGGTAGAAGTAAACGCAGAAATCCGCAACCACCCAATCGAAGTTGTTGGAAGAAGGTTAAGAGCCTACATGACCGCAATGAAGCCACTAATTTAATCCTTCGGATTAAATTAGTAACGAGTGTTTTGCTTCGGTGCGTAAAGTCGCACCGATTTTTGCTTTCGCAAAAACCACAAAAACTCGCTTGTGGATATAAAAAAAGACCTGATTTTGATTTTCTCAAAATCAGGTCTTTTCGTTTAACGCACAAGAAAAATCTTAAACCTTAAACAAATCAATCTGAGAACCAATCTTATTGATTGCATCCTTTACATCGTTAGAAATGTTGCTCAATGTAGAACCAGTTTCATTAATCTTAGTTGCACCAACAGACATTTCATCTACACTACCCTTCATTACAGAAGTTGCTTCCTGCAAACGACGAATTTCTTCAAGAATAGCTTTATTTCCTTCAGTCATTTCGGCAGAAGCATTACGAACTTCAATTGAGTTATCATTCATTGAATGCAAAGCTTCTGTAATCTGTTTAGAACCTTCATTCTGTTCTTCCATTGCAGCCTTAATCTGACTAACCAGCTGATCTGTTTCCTTAATCTTATTTGATACAGCTTCAAATGCCGCACTTGAATCCTGAGAAACATTTGCAACACTTAAAATTGATTCTGTAATATTTGTAAGCTGAGTACCAATTGTCTTTGACTGTGCAGTAGAAGTTTCCGAAAGCTTACGAATTTCATCAGCAACAACAGAGAATCCCTTACCTGCTTCACCCGCATGAGCAGCTTCGATTGCCGCATTCATAGCAAGAAGATTTGTCTGTTCAGCAACAGCAGAAATTGCAGCGTTTGCTTCCTGAAGCATTGCAGACTGTTCTTCAATCTGGTGAATTCTTTCGTTTACATCCTGCTGCTTTTCAAATCCTGAACGTGCATCCTGTTGTAATTCACCAAATGATATAGCCATTTTATCAACAGAATGATTAACACTATCAATGTTTCCAATCATTTCTTCTACTGCGGCAGAGGCCTGTGTAATTCCGGCAGACTGAGTTTCAATCATACGTTCAAGAGATTCTATATTTGAAGCAATTTGATTTACAGCTCCGGCAGTCTCTTCTACGCTGGCACTTTGATTCACAATCTGACTACGTACACTTTCAATATTTGCAATAATCTGAGTGATTGCACTGGCTGTATCTTGAGATGTAGCAATCATATCTTCACCTGCAACAGAAAGATTATTCTTAGACGACTTTATATCTCCAATAATTTTCTGAAGCTTTTCTGTAAAATTATTAAATCCTTTTACAACATAACCAATTTCATTATTAGAATTGATTGAAATTCTTTTTGTAAGATCTGCATCTCCAGAAGCAATATCTGTAATAGCCTTTTCAATTGATTTTAATGGTTTAAAAGAAGCAAAAAGGATTAAAGAAGCAAGAAGCAAAAGAACTGCAAGGATTAAGATTGTAAATCCACCCATCTGATTCTGAAGTCTAGTTGAAAGAGCATAAATCTGAGAATCAGGAACAGTAATTGCGAATCCCCATGGGGTCAAAGTAAATCCATGATAAAGAATAAGGTCTTTTCCTTTTGGATAACCATTTACCCATCTCCATCCATCTTTTCCTGCAGAAATTTCAACAGCAAGGTCCATCATATCTTCAAAGCCTGCAGAAAGGCCTGAGATAAAGTTTTTCTGCATTACAAAGTCAGCCTGAGGATGTGCTATACAAGTTCCATCACTAGCTAAAAGCCATCCATATCCTTTTTCACCAACTTTAACACCACTCATAATTTCGCCAATCTTATTAAGATTAACTACACCGGCAACCATACCAATTGTTTTACCGTTAGCTTTAAGTGCTTTTGTAATATGAATTACAGACTGTCCTGTAGTCTTAGAAAGAACTGGATCATCAATGTATTCATCCTTTCCATCTTTCATAATTGCCTTAAAATATGGGCGTTCCGAAATCTGAGTTCTTGTACCAATATCATTGTAAGTATAACCATCTGGACCCGCAATCATAATGTAGTCAAAATCGTTATCTCTTACATGTTCATGTTCTACAAGCCAGGCACCAATTGCTTCAATATCCCCAGTCTGAACAATATCAGCATTAGTATAATAATCCAAAGCTTCATTATAACATTCGAGTTTATTTTCAATTGACATTACGTAAGCTTCAGACAAAATTTGCAGATCTGCAATCTCAGTTTGAACCGAATCTTTTTTCACATCATTAGAAATAACTAAAAATTGGCCTACATTACATACCAAAACTACAAAGCCAATAAATAAAGCAACTTTTGTAACTAAACTAGATCTTTTTTCTTTTTTTTCCATATCTAATCCTCTCAATACAATGAAGCAATTATATATTGACATATAAGATTATTCAATTTTTTTTACGAAAACGTTTGCGAAAAACAGTTTTTAAAAGTAAAGTATTACTAATACAAAGATTTTTTTAGGTAAATTTTTTAAATGGTTACGTTAAAAGACATCGCGAAAGAGTGTAAAGTTTCATTTTCTACAGTCAGTAAAGCATTAAAAGGCAGTAGAGAGATAAGTGAAGAAACAATTCAATTTATTCAAAAAAAGGCAGCAGAAATGGGCTATCATCCTAATCTTGCTGCAAGAACATTAAGAACAAACCGTACAAACAATATTGGTGTTATTTTTGAAGATAAAACTAAAGCCGGTTTTCAACATCAGTATTTTGCCAAAATCATAAGCGGATTACAAACGACAGCCCAGGAAAAAGGCTATGATATTACTTTCACCAGCAAAGATGAATCTTCAAATTATGATTACTACAATCATGTAAAAGGCCGCAACTTTGATGGAGTAGCAATTCTAGCCGCAAACTTTAATGACCCTGGAATAACAAGACTGGTTCAAAGCGAAATTCCAACAGTCACATTGGACTACTTCTACGACAATAATCACACAGCGATTATGAGTGATAATAAAAAAGGAATGACAGAGCTGACCGAGTACGTTCTTTCAATGGGTCACAAAAAAATAGCCATGATTCACGGAGAAGATACTCTTGTAACAAAAGAACGAATTCAAATCTTTAAGGAAGTTTGTGCAAAACACGGAGTACAAATCCCAAATGAATATTTTGCTCAGGGCCTCTACCACGACCCAATTACAAGCTCAGAAGCAACTAATATTTTCCTGGATTTACCAGATCCTCCAACCTGTATTTTTTACCCTGACGACTATTCAAGTCTTGGAGGAATCAGAATTATCAACGGTCATAAACTGGAACTTGGAAAAGATATCAGCATTGTTGGATATGATGGAATTATGCTTACTTCCCTTATGATTCCCCCTCTTACCACCTACGAACAGAACGGTTTTGAAATTGGAAAAACAATGGGAGAAGCCTTAATCAAAAATATTGAAGATGGAGATAATTTCAAAAGCCAACAAATAATGATTACGGGACGACTTCTTAAAGGTGGAAGCGTAAAAAAAATCTAACCATTTTTTAGCTAGATAATAGTAAATTTAAGTAATTTTACCTTGTTATAACATTGTCTTTATTGTATACTTTTACTACAACGTTTTCGTAAAACGTTTTTCTAAGAAAGCCGGCCTAAAAAAGGCCTTATACAGGAGACTTTAATGAAGTTCGGACATTTTGATGATTCCAAACGCGAGTACGTAATTACTACTCCAAAAACTCCATATCCATGGATTAACTACCTGGGAACACAGGGGTTCTTTTCTTTAATTTCTAACACAGCCGGAGGATACTCTTTCTATAAAGATGCACGTCTCCGTCGTATTACACGTTACCGCTACAACAATGTACCTATCGATATGGGTGGACGTTATTTCTACATCAATGATAACGGAACAATCTGGAATCCAGGCTGGTCTCCAGTAAAGACTGAACTTGATTCATACGAATGTCGTCACGGTATGGGCTACACAATCATTACTGGTAAGAAAAATGATTTGAAAGCTGAAGTTACTTTCTTCGTTCCACAGGATTATGATGGAGAAGTTCAGCAGGTTGTTCTTACAAACGAAAGCAAATCTACAAAAACATTCAAATTCTGGTCTTTTGCAGAATGGTGTCTTTGGGATGCTCAGGATGACTGCACAAACTTCCAGAGAAACTTCTCTACTGGTCGTGTAGAAATAAAAGATTCAGTTATCTACCACAAAACAGAATATCGTGACCGTCGTAATCATTTTGCTTTCTATTCTGTAAACGATAAGATTGATGGATACGACACAGACCGCGACACATTCATTGGCTTGTACAATGGTTTCCACAACCCACAGCAGGTTTTGGACGGAAAATGCGGAAACTCTCTTGCTGACGGATGGTCTCCAATCGCTTCTCATTACAAAGAAATTACTTTAAAAGCAGGCGAATCAAAAACTTTAGTATTCGTACTTGGTTATGTTGAAATGCCAGTTGAAAAGAAATTCGAAGCTGACGGAAAAACAATCAACAAGGAAAAAGCCCTTGCTATGATTGAAAAATACAACACACCAGAAAAGTTCGCTGCCGGTATGAAAGAACTTCGCGCTTACTGGGATAAACTTCTTGGTATTTTGAATGTAAACACTCCAGAAGACAAGGTAAACCGCATGGTAAACATCTGGAACCAGTATCAGTGTATGGTTACATTCAACCTTTCACGTTCTGCTTCTTACTTCGAAAGCGGAATTGGACGAGGTATGGGCTTCCGCGATTCAAATCAGGATATTCTTGGTTTCGTACATCAGATTCCAGACCGCGCCCGCGAGCGCCTTATCGACATTGCTTCTACTCAGCTTGAAGATGGCGGATGTTATCACCAGTATCAGCCACTTACAAAGAAAGGAAACGCAGACATTGGTGGAGACTTCTCTGATGACCCACTCTGGATGATTCTTTCTGTATCAGCTTATATTAAGGAAACTGGCGACTGGTCAATCCTCGATGCAAAAGTTCCTTACGACAATGATGAATCTAAAGCTAAATCAATGCTTGATCACCTTACAGTAAGTTTCTACCACATTGTAAATAACCTGGGACCACACGGACTTCCACTTGCAATGCGTGCAGACTGGAACGACTGTATCAACCTTTCTTGTTTCTCTGACACTCCAGGTGAAAGCTTCCAGACATATACAAATCCTAAGTTCAAGGCAGAAGGCGGATATTCAAAAGTTGCAGAATCTGTATTTGTTGCAGCACTCTTTACTTATGTTGGACCAAACTTCGTTGGCATCCTGAATCACTTGGGTAAGAAAGATGAAGCGGCAAAAGCTCAGGCCGAAATTGATAAGATGAAGAAAGTTATCATGGAATCTGCATGGGACGGCAACTGGTTTATGCGTGCTTATGACGCAAACGGCCAGAAGATGGGTTCTCACGAATGTGAAGAAGGACAGATCTTCATTGAACCACAGGGCTTTGCAATTATGTCTGATATCGACAAGGATGCAACAAAGAAGACTCTTGCAGCAATTGATGAAAGATTGAACACAAAGCATGGTCTTGTTTTGAACAACCCTGCATTCAGCAAATACTATATTCAGTACGGAGAAATTTCTACATATCCAGGCGGATACAAAGAAAATGCCGGTATCTTTACACATAACAATGCATGGATTATCTGTGCTGCCGCTTATGCAGGAGAAGGTAACCAGGCTTTCAAATACTACTCAGAAATTGCACCTGCATACACAGAAGAAACTTCTGACATCCACAAGACTGAACCATATGTTTACGGACAGATGATTGGTGGAAAAGATGCAGGTTCGGACATCGGACAGACAGGCAAAAACTTTGGTCAGGGCAAGAACTCCTGGCTCACAGGAACAGCTGCATGGAACATGGTTGCAATCAGTCAGTACATCCTTGGTATTCAGCCAGACTTCGATGGACTTAAAATTGATCCTTCAATTCCTTCTGATTGGGATGGCTTTACTGCAACACGTTTGTTCCGTGGTGCAAAATACAACATCACTATCAAAAACCCAAGCCACGTTTGTAAGGGTGTAAAAACAATGCTTGTAGATGGTACTGCAATTGAGGGTTGTGTAGTTCCATTCGTAGAAGGCAAAAAAGAAGTAAATGTTGAAATTACTTTAGGCTAAGCAAAAATGCTTAAAAAAAATCCCCAAAACAGAAATCTGTTTTGGGGATTCTCAAGCTGTAACAAAGCCTTTCAAACACCTTTGATTTTTTTTCAAAGGTGTTTTTTTTATTTAATAATACCTGTAAGGGTTTCTGAAATGCTGAAACAGTTATCACCAATATTTTCAATACGTCTTACAACATCAATGTACAAAAGTTCGGCTTTAACATCAGCACCACCTTCAAGACGTTTTCTGGCAACCTTTTTCAAATCTTTACGGAAGGCATCAATTCCATCTTCCAACTCTGCAGCCATATCAAGCTTATCCTGAGTCAACTGAGTATTAATATTTCTACGGATAAACTGAAGGAACTGGCGAACAAGTTCAATATATGGCAAAAGACGATCCATATCTGCCTGCTGAAACTTCATCTTTTTATCTATACTACGAACAATAAGCATAATTGTTGCATAGCAGGAATCACTCATATTTTCCAGTTCATCCACAATCTGAATCATTCCTGAAATATGTTTAATCTGTTTATCTGTAAGCAGCATGGATTCACATTTAATAAGGAAGTGAGTAATCTGTTCATGCATCTGATCTACATAATCTTCAGCTTTTGCAGATTCCTCGGCATATTTTTCTATAAATTCAGGATTTCGTTTTGTAACACCAATTTGAATTTTATCGAACAGATCACTAACTACATCTGTCATATCGGCAATAGCTTTTTCTGCCTGAATAATATGAGTTGCAACACTATCCTTTCCAAGCAATTCTGTAAATTCCAGCTTATAAACAAAAGAATCGTCTTCTTTATCATTCTTAATCATTTTTTGAGTAAGCTTTACAAGAGGATTCTGTAAAGGCAGGAAGATAAGTGTTGATAAAGTTTTAAATACTGTATGGAGCATTGAAATACGAATTGCTATGTTTGAATTAGCATGACCAGGAGTAACCAGCATAACCAAATCAAGGAATGGATGGAAGAAGATTAAGGCAAGAGCTGTACCAAATACGTTGAAAAGAACGTGGATTAAGGCAGAGCGTCTTGCATCAGCACGGGTTCCTACAGCGGCAAGAATTGCATCAATTGTAGAACCAATGTTACTTCCTAAAGTCATTGCGGCTGCTAGTTCCCAGTTAATCAAGCCATTGTAGGCCATTGTAATTACGATTGCAGAAAAAGCAGATGATGAATGAAGCAAGGCTGTAATAAAAATACCAATTCCAAATCCACCGAGAAGAGCAAGAGGTCCAGTTCCCTGAATCTTAAAAAGCCAGCCAAGCTGTTCTGGTGTAAATACATCTGAAAGCCCGCTCAAACCAAAGAAGAGCAGACCAAATCCCATAATTGCAGAAGCCCAGTTTTTATAGGCACCTTTTTTAAGGATGGAGATAAAATAGCCAAGTCCGAACAGAGGAATGGCAAAGGCAGAAATCTTAAAATTGAAACCAAAAATAGCAACAATCCAGGCTGTAATTGTTGTACCAATATTGGCACCAAAAATTACTCCTACAGACTGAGTAAGAGTCATAAGTCCGGCATTAACAAAAGTAACTACCATTACAGTTGTAGCACCTGACGACTGAATAATCATAGTAACTACAAGCCCAGTTATAAGTGACATAAAACGGTTTCCGGTTAATACCGAAAGAGCACGCTGCAGTTTTTCTCCAGCACTCTGCTGAATACCATCACTCATCAGTTTCATTCCATAAAGAAGAAAACCAAGACTACCAATAAGCTCTAATATGGGCTGTATAACATTCATTCCTATATACTATCAAAAAAACAGCGTCCTTTTCAAGAAAAATAAAATAAGGTAAAATATACATATGGGTATGGGAAAAAGAGTAATTTACACAAGCATTTTAGGCTTATCACTTATAACAATCTTATCAGGTTGTAAAAAAAACAAAAAAGAAATTGATCCAACTCAAGTTACACAGCTTGTTGCTCAAGAATCCAACAAAGAAGAACTTTCTACAAAACCTCAAACCTGGCACGTTACAAACAAAAGAATTCTGGTTGTGTTAGGATACGGATTTAACGATGCAGAAAGTTCAGCTAACTTAAAAAATGTTCTTGCTCAAAACTTTGGCTTAGATGAAGAAAACGGCCTTATAAAAGCCCTGGTATTCCCTGATGACTTTAAAAGAGGAACTCGATTTTACCCAAGCGAACTTTATTCCAAAATACAGGAAATTGATAACGAATTGTGTGGAATTGTTATTGTAGGTGCTCCAGAAAATACCCACATTGCCCTGGCTCGTAATCAGGACAACTGGAATCAGGAAGTTCCTTACCCTGTAATTGCCCTCTTCCCACAAGACGAAGTTCTGGGCCTTGAAGCCACATGCGATATTGTTTTAGATAAAGGACAGACAACTTCTCTTACAGGCGAAATGGCATCTACCGAAGTTGAAAGCCAATTAATAGAAGAAACCCCAGAAGTTTTAGTTGAAACTATCAATTATATTCAATCATTGAATTATTCTCTTGAAAAAAATTCCTCAATTCAGGTTCATCTTATGCAAATGCTCAAAAATAAAAACATTCATCATTACATAGATCCTGAATCAGGTTTACAATCTATTAATCATTTTATTTTGAATTAGGAAGTAAATGCTTAAAAAAATTATTCAGGAATATCAAAACTTAATCGGAAGCAAAAAGGATATAGATGCACTTTCAACAACAGACCACGCAAGGCTCCTTCTAGTATCCGACTCGCATGGATGCCGTCAAATTCTGGAAGAAATAATCCGAAATTATGGGAAGGAATGTCATGCCCTGATTTTTTGCGGTGATGGAGCTGGTGACCTTGCCTATATTCTGAATCTTTCCAAAACATATCAGGCTTTTCAAGAAGCACTTCCACCAGTAATTGCCTTTGCCCGTGGGAACGGAGATCCATCCACCTACCCTGTAAATGTTCATTTTTCCCTAAATATTCCAAACTCACAAACTATAACCGTAAATAATCAAAAAATACTTGTTGTACACGGTCATAGAGAAGGTGTTGATTTTGGTCTTGAAAATCTGGGCTTAGAAATGCAACTATCGGAATGTAAACTTGCTTTTTATGGTCATACCCACATTGCTCGTGAAGACCGCATACAGGACTACCAGATTGTAAATCCAGGTTCATGTGCAAGACCTAGAGGAGGCCAACCAGCAGGTTTTGCAATTGCTACTGTCGAAAAAAACTTTACAGATATTGCCTTTATAAAAATGCAAAAGGATTTAGACGGAAAACAATCTTACAAAATCTGGCAACCTATTTATTAAAAACTTAAAATTTAAAACCAAAAGATTCATGACCTGGGTAAACTAAAGTTCCTTTAGGAATTTCTTTTCTTAAACGGTCAAGAGAATGAATTATAGTTGCTTCATCCCCACCATACATGTCAGTACGACCATAACCGCCATAATCAAAAAGAGTATCACCAGAAATAAGGATATTTTCAGATTTACTGTAAAGACAAATTGAACCTGGAGTATGGCCTGGAGTATGAATAACTTTCCAGCCAAAAATTTCATCACCATCTTTTACAAGCACATCGGCTTGGGGTTGTTTTGCAATTACATCAAGAATTTGAGGGGCCCCGAAAAACTCCAGAACAGACTTATTCATTGGGCCAGGAGGATTAAGAAGCTCCCCTGCTTCACTTTCGTGCAAATAGACTTTTGCAGCAGGGAAAGCCTTTTTTATTTGGGCAATACCTGTAATATGATCAAAGTGAGAATGAGTTAGAACAATTGCCTTACAATCCAGTTTTTTATTTTTCAGATAATCAAGAATTTTATCTTCATCACCAGAAAGAAAACAGGCTGCCGGATCAACAAGAAAACAAGATTTTTTAGACTTGTCTTCAATATCAACAATCAAAGAATTAACAGCAAAAACTCCACTTCTAATTACATGTATTGCCATATTTATTTAGTTCATACCAAATGGTTCTTTATCAGCGGCTGCTTTTTCTGCTGCGGCATAAGCGGCTGCATCTTCAGCTGCCATTTCCTGTTCAGAAATCTGAGAAGGAGTTACTGGAATTCCAGAATTTGTTTCTGGCATTTCTTCCTTTTCTTCGTTTCCTTCTTCATCAGACTTTTGACGGCTATAACTTACAGCCAATTTACGACCACGATAATCATAACCATTCAACTTATCAATTGCAGTCTGTGCATCTTTTGTATAAAGCTGAACAAAAGAATAATTTGCAAGAACTTTAATATCACCAATACTTTCGCGATCAATTCCAGCTTCACCAATCAAAAGGCCTACTAAATCTCTTGGGTAAACACGGCGGTTTTTACCAATGCTGATAAAGATAGAAGTGCCTTCACCTTCTGGAATTTCAACACGTGGATGACGAGGTCTTTCTTCTGCAGCAGGCTGTGTATTTGCTTCAAATTCAGCTGCTGTATTTCTCTCGCGGACATTTCTGCGATTATTTTTTTCATTACGTTCACTACGGTCATTTCTCTCATTGCGATCACGACGAGAATTTCCAAATGAATGATAATGTTTTAAAGACTCTTTTAACAAATATGCAATTACATATTTTCTAACTGTAAGTGGAACATTCTTCTTAAAAAGCTTATTCAAATCTGAAAGCATGTCCACATTTTCTGTTGTTTTTACTTTATCTATTGCAGATTCAAGAAAATCTGCAACCTGATCTTCATTAATCTTGAATTCACGATTAAATGACATCTTATTCACCTCTTTGTAATTGTAAAATGTATCCGGATGAAATCTTCTTAAAGCCTGTACGTATTAATAACGGCTGTAATAAATCCGGAGCAATAAAATTTGGTAGTAAAACCCATTCGCATCCAAGTTTTTCGAGCTTAGTAATACACATATTAATTAATTCTGTGCCAATGCCCAAACCTCGGAATTGTTCAGGAACGAAAAGACTTGTTATAGTCAAAATATTTTCCTGATTATCTATAATTGATGATGCTGTAACACAACCCGAAAAATCATCAGAAAGACTATAGCAAACATAACCAGTTTTATGTGTGGAATTATCATTTTCAAATTGATTACGCCACAACTTATAAATAGCTTCTATTACTTCTGATGGGAGTTCCTCATCATCATATGCACTTGCCGAAATATTTGAAAGGATTATTTCTTTATCATGCTCTGGATCGTAATCCTTAAAGGAAAAATCGTCATGCACCAGATTTTGTTCGGATTCCAAAAGCTGATCTAATTTTTCAAGTCCCCATATTTCTCGCAAGGAATTGTACCAATCGTTGATACGTGCTGACATAGTTCTGTGCTTAAAAACATGCCATCGTTTATCAATTTCAGGATAACTTTTTAAAACATTTCTAAAATTCTTAAATACCCCCCTTCCTGAATGCAAAACATTCTGTAATTCATCATGAGCAAGTGGTGCGTGAAGTTGATTTACAAAGGCCTCACGCATTTCAAAACCATCTACTGATTTCCACTCAGGTAAAGCATAATACTCGTTATCATCAGGGAGAGTTGAACTCCCATCTACCAACTGATTAGAGGCAGCATCCACAACAAATACACAATCTTGATTATCCATTGCAGAAATAATACTGTCTATAAGTTCATCAGTCAGATTAAAAGTCATAATTATTTTGGTAAATCGCTCTTTGTATTAACAATCTTGCTAATAAGGCCATATTTTACAGCTTCATCAGAATCTAACCAATAATCGCGATCAGTATCTTTTGTTACCTGTTCAAGAGCAGTTCCAGTCTGATCTGAAATTATTTTATTCAGCTTAGCACGGATTTTTTCCATATCTTTAGCATAAATTTCAATATCGGTAGCAACACCACGCATTCCACCAAGTGGCTGATGAATTAAGTAACGGCTGTTTGGCAATCCAAAACGTCTGTCCTTATCAACAGCAAGTAAAACAAGAGTTGCTGCAGATGCAATTAAGCCCATTCCAATAAGATAAACAGGTGCTTTTACATAGCGAATTACATCAAAAATAGCAAATCCCGCATCAACATCACCACCAGGAGAGTCAATATACATATAAATTGGTGATTTTTCGTCTTCTGAATCCAAAATAAGAAGCTGGCGAACAATTGAATCAGCCAATTCTTTATTAATTTCACCAGTTAAAATAATCTGACGAGTCTTCAAAAATTTATCTGAAAACTGTTCTGGTGCTTTCTGCTTTTTTTCTTCATCCTCATCATCAAAAAGAGGAGCATTGTAAATTGATTTTGTAGTCATACTATTAATATAATAGAAAACTTTTCTATTGGCAATTAAAAGACAAGGATAAAAATCTTTAATATAGAGCTTTATTGATTGAGTTCTGTCAAAAACTAACCTATAATATTTTCATAAACAAAAAGAGAGGATTTATTATGGATGTACACAATCTAATGGAAGATATTGTTAAATTGGCTGTTAATAACCTTTATGATCAGGTTAAAGAAGATGGAGCAAAATGGCTTTCCTGCGATTGCGAAAATTGTCGCTTAGATACAGTTAATTATGTTTTGAACAGGATTCCTCCTAAATATGTTGTTTCAGGCCGAGGTGTAACTCATGCCACCAAGGATTTAGAAAGTCCTCAGGTCCAGGCTGATATTAAAGCTCTTGCAATGGAAGGTATGAGGATTGTTAATTCCACAAAAAGACCATTCCACACCAACAACCCGTCTGAAAATAAGATTCAGGCAAATGCAAGTCCTGTATTCAATTTTTATACTTTTACAGGAAACATTTTAGATGGGAACACTTTTGAACCAATTCCAGAAGCTTCAATTATGCTTAAGTTTGACGGTAAGCCTGCTGAAATGATAGATAAAACCTGGCCAAATCCTTATCATACCGTAAAAAGTACAAACGGAACCTATTCATTTTGGGTAAAATCAATTCCAGCCGAAGAAGCAGGAATTACCAAAAATTTTCATTTTGCCCTGGAAGTTAAAGCAGAAGGCTATGCCGACGAATCTTACCACTTTGAAATACCAGTAACTAGTGAAGCAAAAACCCGAGTTGAACTTGATTCAACTTATTCTGTAAAACTTAAGGACTTATTAATTTTTAAGGATTAATTTTATTGTAAATAAAACATAACATAGAAAGCTGTCTGTATAAATTTTTTTTATCAGACAGCTTTTTTTTATATTCTTCTTGATTTTTTTACACTTAATGTTAATATCAAGAAATAAGGTTAAACGTTTAACCTTTGGAAGACCGGCCGCTAGCGGCCTTACACAGATGGTCAAGCTAAAAATTGCTCTCGCAATTTTTTTAACGCTTTACTATATAACACCGGCCGCTTGCGGCCTTACACAGGAGCTGAAAGTGAATTTAGTTAATGTTGATGCAGGTCACGAAAAAAATCAAATTTCTCGTGATATTTACGGACATTTTAGCGAACATTTAGGTCGCTGTATTTATGGTGGATTTTGGGTTGGAAAAGACTCAGATATTCCAAACATTAATGGCTACAGAAAAGATGTAGTTGAGGCTTTTAAGGAAATTGATATTCCAAACCTTCGTTGGCCTGGTGGATGTTTCGCAGATGAATACCATTGGAAAGATGGAATTGGCCCTTACGAAACACGTAAACGCATGATTAATACTCATTGGGGTGGAGTTCTTGAAGACAACAGTTTTGGTACACATGAATTTTTAGGACTTTGTGAAACTTTAGGTTGTAAACCATACATCAATGGAAACGTAGGAAGTGGTACTGTTCAGGAAATGTCAGAATGGATTGAATACATCACTTTTAACGGTGAATCACCAATGTCAAAAATGCGTGAAGCAAACGGTCACAAAGATGCCTGGAAACTCCCATTCTTTGGAGTAGGAAACGAAAGCTGGGGCTGTGGCGGTAACATGAAACCTGAATACTATGCAGATCTTTACCGTCGTTTCCAAACTTACGTAAGACAGTATGGTCCTGATAAAATTTACAGAATCGCTTGTGGACCAAACTCAAGTGACTGGAACTGGACTGAAGTTTTGATGAGAGAAGCAGGCAACCTTATGGACGGACTTTCGCTTCATCATTATACAATTGAACCAACTTGGGATAACAAACATACTGCAACAAACTTTGACGAAAAAGGCTGGTATCTGGCACTTAGAAATGCTAGCTTTATGGAAACACTTGTACGCCGTCACGATGAAATTATGTCTAAATACGACCCAGACAAACGTGTTGGGCTTATTGTTGACGAATGGGGAATGTGGCATGCAGTTGAACCTGGAACTAACCCAGGATTCCTCTATCAGCAGTCTACTATAAGAGATGCCCTTGTTGCCTCTATCACTTTGAACATTTTCAACAATCACTCTGACCGTGTAAGAATGGCAAACATTGCTCAGGCAGTAAACGTTCTCCAGTCTCCTGTTCTTACTGAAGGTAACAAACTTGTAAAAACACCAACCTGGTACGTATTCCACATGTACAAGGCCCACATGGATGCAAAACTTCTTACTTCAACAGTTGCAACAGACTTTGTTGGTGATGAAGAAAGCCTTCTCCCAGCAATCACTTCATCTGCAAGTGTTAAAGATGGAGTTTATACTGTTACACTTTCGAATGCAGATTTACATGAATCTAAGACTGTTACAGTTTCTTTATCAGGCTTAAAAGGAAAACTCAAAGAAGCTAAGGCTCAGGTTCTTGCTGCAAAAGAAATGAATACAATCAACAGCTTCGAAAAGCCAGATGAAATTACTGAAAAGCCACTTGCATGTCAGCTTAAGAATAATGATGTAGAGCTCACAATGCCTGCTCGTTCAGTTGTAACAATTACTCTTAAATAAACTATGAACGTTTGCCCTGAATGTGAAACAAAAGCATATCTTTCCACAATGGAAATGACTCCTGAATTGGTAGAGGAAATGGCAGCTGCAGAGCCTTGTCTTGACTATGCCGGTGATGGAGAGTACAGTCGTCGTCTCCAAATCTGTAAGGAATGCTCCAGACTGATTGGAGGCATGACATGTGCTGAATGCGGATGTTTTGTACAATTCAGGGCAAAACACATTTCTGCCCACTGTGCTTTAACAAAATGGTGATATAATAATATATATGCCATCAGATTTTTTACCCTTAATGCAATATGCCTCTCCGTGTGGCTACTACCCGGATAGAATTTGTTCAGACCTATACACAACAATTCCCTGGTTATTAAACAAATTCGGCCCTAATCTTAATCAAACTTTATTATATTCAGACCTCAAAGAAAAAGGTTTTTGTCGTTATAGTAACACTTTTTATATAAATAAATGTGCCTGGTGCAACGAATGCCGGCCAATCCGCCTGAAAGCAAAGGATTTTAAACCTTCCAAAAGCCAACGTGCGGTATGGCGTAAAAACCAGGACTTGCAGGTAAACCTAAAAGAAGCCGGAAAAGATCCAAGTGATGAAGAAGCCCTCCTCTTCCGCGAATACGATGCCTACCACAATCAGCATAAAGCAGACTACAAAAAGATGACGATGGAAGAGGCAAAAAGGCAGCTTTCACAAATGAACAAAGGCTACGACGGCATTTGGAATATGGAATATCGCTTGAATGACCGTTTAATTGGAGTAGGCATTTTAGACTTTACAACAAATAAAAACAACGAACCGGAAGCCCTTTGTTCAAATTATTTTTACTATGATGTAAGTCCAGAAATAAGAAAAAGAAGTCTTGGTGTATACAGCGTTCTACAGGAAATTGCCTTGTGTATAGAAATGGGCTTTAAATATTACTACCTGGGTCTTTATCTTCCTGGCTGCAAAAAAATGAACTACAAAGCTAATTACCAGCCCTGCCAGATTCTTATCAATGGAAAATGGAAAAAGTATTCAGAATCCTGCAATAAGGTAAAAACGCCAAAAGAAAGCTTCAAACTACCACCACCAGGTTATTTTTCCTCGCATGAACCTGATATTTGTTTTATAACAGATTCAATTTCTCAGGAATTTCTAAAAGCCGCCTACCAGCAAGGCATTTTTCCCTGGTATAATGAAGATGCTGGCGAACCCGTTATCTGGCGAAGTCCTAATCCACGTTTCGTAATTTTTCCTGAGCAATTACACGTTTCTAAATCAATAAAAAAATTTCTCAAACACAATCCCTATCACTACACAATAGACACATGTTTTGAAGAAGTGATGAAGAATTGCGGTTCTATGACTCGCCAAGACCAAATAGGCAGTTGGATAGGCCCTCAAATGCTGCAGGCCTACAAAAAGTTTTTCGAATCAGGTTTTGTCCATAGTATAGAAGTCTGGCATGGAGAAAAACTTGTGGGAGGATTTTATGGGGTCATGGTTGGAAGTATTTTTATTGGAGAATCTATGTTCACCCTGGAAGATAATTCCTCTAAATCAGCCTTTGTCTTATTTGCTCAAAACTTCTTTGCAAAGGGCGGTAAATTAATTGATTGCCAGGCCTACACCGACAACATGGCCCGTTATGGAGCAATGGATATTCCTCGCAAAGACTACTTAAAACTTCTGAAAAAATATTCAAAAATCACTTTTAATTTTGATAATTTTTCCAGTTCCTTATTAGAAAAGATTAATCTACAATAGATTTATACAGAGGAGAAAAAATGACTACTTCTTACAATAAAAATGATGTAGCACCAGTCCCACCAATGGGATGGAACAGCTACGACTATTACAACACAACAGTAAATGAAGAACAAGTTCGTAAAAATGCCGAATACATGGCAAAAAATCTTAAAAAGTACGGCTGGGAATATGTAGTAATTGATATTCAATGGTCAGATCCAGATGCAGGCAAACGCAACAAAGAAGGAATTCAGTATATTCCATTCAGTCGTTTTTGCATTGATGAATATTCCCGCCAGATTCCAGCAGAAAACCGTTTTCCTTCTTCAGCAAATGGAGCAGGATTTAAACCTCTGGCAGATTACATTCATTCTCTGGGGCTCAAGTTTGGAATCCACATTATGAGAGGTATTCCACGTTTTGCTGCTCACGACCACCTGGCAATTAAAACTCACGACGGAAGTAAAATCACAGCAAATATGATTGCAAATCCTTACTCCATCAGCCGCTGGAATCCTGATATGTATGGAGTTGATGCTTCAAAACCATACGCACAGGACTACTACGACTCTTGTTTCGAACTGTATGCCCAGTGGGGAGTTGATTATGTAAAGATTGATGATATTTGCAACACAAACATGTATCCTTCAAATCCTTACTCTGCAGAAAAAGAAATTGAACTTATTGCAAATGCCATCGAAAATTCTGGACGTGCAATGGTACTTTCTTTATCACCTGGACCTGCCGTTATAGAAAAAGCTCACCACTACAAAAATTATGCAAACATGTGGCGAATTACTGATGATTTCTGGGACGACTGGAAACTCCTTAAGGCAATGTTCGAACGCTGCGAAGTATGGCAGTCTCACGTTGGTGGAGGAAACTGGCCAGACTGTGACATGCTTCCTATGAACGTACTTGGCTATGGCTGGGGTGATTTAGAAAGTTCTTCCAACAAAGGATGGAAATGCAAATTTACTCAGGAAGAAACCCGCACCATGATTACCCTCTGGTCAATTTTCCGTGCCCCACTTATGATTGGAACAGACCTTCCACAGCTGGATGATTTCAACCTCAGTCTTCTTACAAACGAAGAAATAATCGAAATGAATAAAAATCCTCTCCAAGCTTATCAGGCAAGTCCAAGCTGCAACACAAATCTTGTTACATGGATTAACGAATGTCCAGACCAGACTTCTTACTACGAATGTCTTTTTAATTTGAGTGAAGAAGAACAGACAGTAAAACTCAATCTTTCAATTGGAAAGGACGACAACATCCGCGATCTTTGGGAAAAGAAAGATTTAGGCTCTAAGGCCGAATTCAAAATTGCACCACACTCTTGTAAAGCCCTAAAGATTAAAGTTTCTAAATAATAAACTTTGTGACAAAAAAAATCCTGCTGAAGCGAGAAATACTTTCCATGCTCCGGTAGGATTTATTATTTTAAAGCAGCTGATTAAGTTTCCTAGAACTTTCCACCACCAAGTTTAGCAGAAATTTTTAAAGAAACTGTAGGCTTGTTATCATAAGTTTCCCAGGTCAAATAAGGTCCAACACCAACAGAAAAAACTGAAAAAGGAGTATAGTTCAGCATTGCAGAAAGAATCATTGTCACATCAGAAACAGGCTGTCCCAAAGCTTCAAAGTTTTCCTTCGATTCATCACTCATCTTATCCTTTCCAAAATTTGCCATAGCAAAGAATGTGGCACTTAAATCTTTTGAAGAAAGGATTCCATCAAAATTGGCCATAAGAGCAATATTATGCCCCTTAGTTAAACTTGGAACTACAAATTCAACAGTCCGATCACCAACCGTATAAGATTGATCCAAAAGTTTATCAATTCCATTTCCGTCAAAATAATACTGAGCCGCCAATACAACAGAAGGATTTTTCCACATACGGCTAACTCCTACAGAAAACTGGAAAATATTTGTCTTATTTGCCCAATCTTTACTTTCGGCCCATTCACTTTTTGCACCATAAGAATAAACAAATTCTCCATAAACAGACAATTTTTTCAAACTTCCTGTAAATGTAATCATTCCTTTAGGTGCATTTTCATATTTCCAGAATCCACCTAAACCAAATTCCCAACCACCCAAAACTAAATCAAACTTACCAGCAAGAGCAGTATCTCTAATATAAGACTCCGCTGTAGTAGAGTTTGTAAAATCGGTAGAAGGAATTACATAAAACCAAAGACAATTTTGTGTATTTGGAAAAGTTATCTGAGTTCTAAGATTTAAACTACCATCAACCTGGGCAGTCGCATCTTCCGGATTAATTGATGAAGTATTGATTATGTCTGAAACCGGACTAAAGAAGTATCCAGTTCCCCAGCTAACAGTATGAATACCAAAACGGAAAAAGGCTGCATCCGCAATTGAAAAATCTGTAAAAAGTTCTTTTAGCTTAAACCAAGAGTTACCAGAATTAAATCCAGCTACAGAAGATGATGTTGGATACGATATTCCAAACTTGGTATACATTCTTAAATATTGAGTAGGCCTTGCATCGACAGTTAAGAAAGAACTTAAGGTTGGAGTAATTTTTGTATTTTTCAGATTTTCACCAAAATTTTCTTCATCTTCGGAATATAAAGTGGTCATTGTAGAAAGAGATGTAGATAAGTTGCCCCCAATTTTAATGGAACCGTTTTCAAATAAAACACCTTTACTCAAATCAGTTTTAGCCTTAACTTCTTCTACAACTTCAATTCCATTAGAATCAAATAAGTCGTCCTCGCTCCCACCAAATAAGTCGTCATCATTTTCAGCAAAAACACTATCATCAATGGAAGAAAAAAAATCTTCATCACTTCCACTAAATAAATCGTCATCCGACTGAGCATAAAGCCCCGCAGAAAGCAAAAAAAGGACTGTAAATAATCCAAAAAATTTTCTATTCATTGAAATCTCCATTTTTAGATTAAGGTTATAAACTGCCAGCTTAGCTCCCCCTCCCTCCAACCTAGCACCTAAAACCTAACACCTAGAACCTAAAACCTAGCACCTAGTTCAATCCTTCCAGATATGCCTTAGTAAAAATCTTATCTGGCAAAGAATCAAAAGTCAGTTCCGAAATAATCTGAGTTGTCTGTTCACCCTTGTTCAATTCATCTCGCACAGTTGCCTGAGTTGAAACATAACCAGCAGGAACTTTTGCATACTTTGGAATAAGAATTGTACGCATCAAACGGTCAGAACCAGAAAAATCTTCTTCTTTAAGGACAAGAGGAATATCCTTACGAATGTAATATTTTGACTTTACATAAGAAGGTTCCGTTGTTTTTGCAGTCAAAGTGATGATATCAACATCAATTTTACCAAGTGTTCCAGACTGCAAATCTGTAACTTCATAATTATCACGCCAGCGAGTATCATTCTGTTCTACATCATCAATTTTTACATCAGAATCAGCAAGTGCTTCTTTTAATGAAGTATGAGTAAACTTACGGCTGATTGGATCATAAGCCCAGATGTTATCACCATCGCGGAGGTATCCCACACCTTTATCAGCTTCAGGGAAAATCTGAACAATTGTCATAAGATCTTTATCAGTACGTTCAAAAATCTTGTAGCGGACATGTTCATCAGGTTTTCCAGGCTTTTTAATGATAAGAGAAATTGTCGCAGAATAATCACCATGATAAGCAAGAGCTTTATCTGTAGCTTCCATAATTTTATAAGCTTTTTCCTGATCTTCTGCAGAAACCTGAGCAAAAAGTGCAGCAGCAGAAATTAAAGCCCCGCACAATATCATCAATAATTTTTTCATAAATAATAACTCCTTGCGTTTATTTTACGGTTCTAAGAGCTTCTGCAGGACTCATTCTGGCTGCCTGTTTAGCACTTCCTCGAACAGCAAATGTAGTTAATATGATTAAAATTAAATACTGTATAACAATCGAAGCAAATGAAAGCTTGAAAGTAAAATGTCCCTTCTGCAAGAAGAAAGATAAAGCCTCATTTGTAATTGGAATAAGATGAATGATTACCATCAGAAGGCCTGCAATAACAAGACCTGCAAAAGCACCTATCATACAAAGAATTACAGCTTCATTTGTAAAGATTTTTCTTGTATCTTTTCCAGACATTCCCAAAGCTCTCATAGTTCCAATTTCACGAATTCGTTCATACAAAACCATACGGTAAGTATTAGAAACTCCAACCATAACAATCAAAAGAATGACTATCAAAATTACAGTAGTAATTATATGCACAATGTTCAAAACAGTCTTAATCTGAGGAATTTCATCATAAAGGGTTTCAACACCATATTTTACACCCTTCCATTCATTCTCCGGCTTGCGAACATCAATCTGCTTTTCAATACCCTTTCCAATATTTGTAGGATTGGTCTTCATTGCTTCCAGACGACTTGTTACATTAATTTCAGGATTACTTTCATGATCCTTTCTGATTCTTGCTTCAATCAAATTAGCAGCCTGAGTCTGTTTATTCTTATCCTTCAGATAGATTGAGAACATAGAATAGCCGCCTTCTGGCATCTGGCAAATTTCGTTTACATCATCAATACTTGCATAAGCCTGAATTGTATTTACAAAACTGTTTGATTTCAAAATACCAGTTACAGTTAAATCTGCAAAAGTATTCTGACCATAAACGGTCGTTGTAGAATAAATTACAACATCACCCACCTGAAGATTCATTGAATCAGCAGTTTTATCACTGATGATAAGCCCGTTTTTCTTGGAAAGATCAACGCCACCACTTACAAACTGAAGCGATTCATTCAGCTGTTTTTCAGTCAAATCTCGTCCATACAACTGAATTGCAGATTTATTTCCACCAAAAATGAGCATTCCGTTGGACATTGTAAAACAAGAGTAATACTCATAATTGATTTTACAGTCATCCACCACATTTTTGATGTAATCTCTATCGCGAACAATATTTACAATTTTTGCTTTTCCACCCTCTTCTTCTGGAGGAAGCCATTCAAGCCCCTGGGCAATAACATTTCCACCAACCAGCTGTGTAATCTGATGTTCAAGATTACTAACCATTCCAGTTGTAAGTCCGTCAATCACAGTTACTACAAAAAATCCAAAGGCAATTGCAATAGCAAGGATGGCGTTACGTCTTTTATTACGTGTAAGATTTCTTAATGCTAATGATACAGTTTTCATAAATCCCTCCTATTCCTTACTCAAAGCCTTGAGAGGTGTAATTCTAAGTGCAGATTTAACCGGATACATATTACTAATTACACTTCCCGCAATTGCAATAACTATAGTTGTAATGATGATTGAGGCAGTAGGACTAAAGTGAAGCAATCCTCCTCCCAAAATCATTTTTGCAATTTCATTTGTAATAACAATATTGCAGGCGTTGAAAATAGCCATACAGATAAAGGCAAGAATAATTCCTGCTAAAGAAGAAATAGAAGTCAAAATAACTGCTTCAGAATAGAACAATCTCTTAACAAATTTCTTTTCGGCACCAATAGCACGCATTGTTCCAATCTCGCTGGTTCTTTCAATAACAGAAACAACCATGGTATTCATAATGATAATAAATACAACAATAGCAAGGATGATAATGAGCAGATTAAAGATAAAGCCAATTCCTTCCACCGTACCCGAATAAGAATAAGCAGCAAGTTTCCAGTCCATAGCACGAACGTTAAGCCCTTCTTCAGCAAACCGTTTATTCAGTTCGCGAACAAGTTTCTTATCAAGATATGGATTATCTAGTTTTGCCAGACAGAACTGCCAGGCACCATCATCAGTCTTGTTTAATTCATCTCTAAGACTTGTATCACCAAGAATATTGTCAAAATCTTCAGACGAACCAAGAACCGAAGTATCTTCTTCAATTGCACCAAATAAATCGTCATCAGCAAATAAATCATCTTCCGACATATCTGCAATAGAAAGGTCTACAGAATCAGGCAATACCTGATCAAAAGAACTGGCATAAGTAAGTTCTGCAAAAGAACGGGCAAGAACAGGTTCACAATAAATACTCTGGAACATAGCGGAATATTCGTTAGCAGGCTTAAAAATACCTACTACCTTACCTTCACGAATTACGCCCCCCATAGATGCCAGGAGGACTGTATCTCCAACCTTCAAAGTTTCCTTATAAGTTTTTTCAAAACCCGCCATTACACGAGTATCAACAATTATTTCGTTTGAACCTGGAGCTGGGAAAGTTCCTTCTACCATCTTCAAATCTGGAAACATATCCCAGAAAGTTCCGTCTTCCCCTGCAAATAACATCGAAATTGGAATATCCATCAAACCAAGATCATCATTATCCATGAATGCCGATAAATCAATTTCTGTACCTTTTGCAAGAATAACCTGGGCAGAAATAAGTTTAGAAGTCTTTTTCACACCCTTTGTTTCTTTCAAAATATTTTCGACTTTTTCCAGTTCATTAATTGCTGGAATCTGAGGAATCTCCCCAGTAAAGTTTGTCGAATTTACACCAAAAACATCTATTGTTGTTCCTTTTGCAGGAATTGTAGAAATCGCAATATCTCCAGTTACATTTGCTCTAAAATCCTTCTCCAAACCTCTGTTTATTGATTCAAGAAAAGAATTTCCCATTATTACAATTGCAACACCAAACAAGATGAACATTGAAATAATGATAGTTTTAGATTTATGTTCCTTGAGATTACGAAGAGCAAGTTTAATTATCTCTTTCACGGTAACTCTCCCTAAATTTTGTAAACATCAGAGCCTTCTTTGTGCTCATCATTTGTAATCTGACCATCAAGAATATGAACAACATGATCACACATATCAACAATACGAGAATCATGTGTAGAGAAAATAAATGTTGTCTGCAAGTCAGGATCTTTATTAAGAGACTTCATCAATTTCAAAATCTGTTCAGAATTCTTAGAGTCAAGATTAGCTGTTGGTTCATCTGCCAGAATAACAGGAGCTTTTGTAACCAGTGCACGTGCAATTGCAACACGCTGACGCTGACCACCAGAAAGTTCTGTAGCCTTATGAGTTTTCCAGTCAGTAAGTCCAACTTTTTCAATAAGATAATTAATCCATTCTTCTTTCTGAGCTTTTGTAAAATCATCTACCGGCGACTTTGAACCAGGATCTTTAGACTCAAGTAAAAGAGGGAATTCTATATTTTCATATACATTTAAAACAGGAATCAGGTTGAATGTCTGGAAAATAAATCCAAGATGAGAACGTCTAAGACCTGTAATTCTTTTATCAAGTTTAGTAGGAATTGATTTACGGATTTTTTTCTTTTTATTATCTCCAGAAGAAACCCAGCGTGTATTAAGAACTTCTGCATCTTCTAAATCTACACCATCATAAACGTCTGTTCCACCAATGACGATTGAACCTGCACTTGGAAGATCAATCAATCCAATCATATTCAAAATTGTTGATTTTCCAGATCCAGAAGGACCTGAAATTGCAGCAAATTCACCTTTCTCAATATCAAATGATACACCTTTTACCGCTTCAATTCTTTCTTTTCCAAGTGGATAAGACTTGAAGACATTTTTTAAGCTCACTACAGACATAGTTTTCTCCGTATTTATAACAAATTATTTTTTCAACATTCTTTAATAAACTTAAAATAACAAAAAACCATTACAATTAAAAGAAAAAAAAATTATATTTTCCCATTTTTTATCATTTTTCTTCCTATTAAAGTAGTCATAGCAATCTATTAATAAATTCCAAACTTATTTATAATACAAATATGATTAATGATTTTCTTCTTCACAGTTTTGATATAGCAAAAATTTCGTATAAAAAAGATTTTCCTTTGGCTCCAAAATCAACATTTAAAGTTGGGTCTACTGCCGATTTATTTATTGCCCCAATTAGTCAGGAACAACTCATTTCAGTCGTAAGTGCCTGTATTGCTGCTGAAGAAAAGTTTTTTATTCTTGGCGGAGGCTCAAATATAGTTTTTCCCGACCAACCCTACCACGGCATTATTATTTCAACAGAAAATTTAAATAATATATTAATGACTGATGATGAAAGGCCACAAAACTTAGAAGAAAACCAGATTCTAGTTTCCTGCCAGGCTGGAACACCAATGTCCAGTCTCGTCAATTTTTGTACCAAACATAATCTTTCTGGAATAGAAGAATTTGCAGGACTCCCTGGAACTGTCGGCGGAGCACTTTATATGAATGCCCGTTGTTTTGAAAAATCAATTAGTCAATTAGTTTACGATACATCATTTTTTACTGTACAACCCAAAAAAAGAGCAACCATAATCTGCCAGCCTTTCCAGGAATCTGAATGGGATTACAAAAAATCACCTTTTCAAACTAATAATAATGATGAAGCAAAAAAAATAATCTGTTCAGCCACATTTGTTCTAGAGCAAAAAGATGATAAAGAACATGCCTCTATCGAAGCTAAATGCAAACACTTTATAAATGAAAGAATCGAAAAAGGTCATTTTAAATTTCCAAGTGCAGGCTCAGTTTTCAAAAATAACCACAATTTTGGTAAACCAAGCGGAGTTCTTATCGACCAGGCAGGATTGAAAGGTGTAAAAATAGGCGGTGCACAGATTGCTCCATTCCACGGTAACTTTATTATTAATGTTGACCACGCAAAATCCGATGATATAAAAGAGTTAGTAGAACTTACAAAAAGAACTATAAAGGAAAAGTTTGGTTTTGATCTTGAAAATGAAATAATTTTCCTGACAAATCAATAAAATCATCCTTTCTTCTATTAATTGACAAAAGAAACATGTAAAACTATACTTAAAAATTGGTATAAATTTGCACAAGGAGTAGAGTGTGCTACAATTACAAATAGTTAATTTCCGTAAAGGAACTTACCTTGTAGTAGAAGGCAAAGCTGATACGGATCATTTTTACATCATTCAAAAAGGTTCTGTTCAATGTATAAAAGCCACTGGTTCAGGAATTGCTCCTGTTTTATACGGACCAGGCGACTTCGTTGGTGTAGTACCTTGTATGTCTGGACACCTTCAAATTGAAACTGCAATTGCTGTTACAGATGTAATGGCCATTTCAGTAAAAAAAGACCAATATCCAGAACTTATCAAAAACAATACTCCTGTTGCTCTTAAAATCATTAAAACATTTGCAAACCGCATGCGTGTAATGAATGAAATGCTTACCAAAGCGACTTTAAATTCTGTAACAAAGGAAACCTACGAACAAATCTTTAATGTAGCTAGTTTTTACGAAAAAACTGCCCGTAGCGACATTGCAATTTATGCTTATTATCAATACTTAAAAACAAAACCAACTGGCCCAAATGCCGATATTGCTAAACAAAAATTTATTGCTCTCAAACCAAAAACACATGCAGTATATTTTGAACCAACCGAAGATATGAGCCGTTCATATCCAAAAGACACTATGATTTTCTCTGAATCACAGTCTGGTGCCGATATGTTCATCATTCAAAAGGGAGAAGTTACAATTTCCAAAGTTGTAAATGGAAACGAAGTAATTCTTTGTGTACTCAAAAAAGGCGATATGTTTGGAGAAATGGCTTTACTGGAAAACAAACCTAGATCAGCAAATGCAATTGCCCATAGTGATTGTGTAGTAATGGTTATTAACCGCTCTAACTTCAATCAAATGGTTTCTACACAGCCTCAGCTGGTTTCAAAACTAACTACAACACTTGCCGAAAGACTTTGGTCAATGTACCGCCAACTTGATAATGCAAACCTTAGAGACCCACTTGCAAAAATGATTGATATGCTTTCTCTTCAAATTGAAAAGCAGAAGATTTCAATTGGAACAACAAAACAGTCTATGCAGACTGAATTAACTCCAAAGGACCTTGCAAATATGTGTGCTTTACCAAATCAATATCAGGCAAAAGCCATTTATGAACTTGAACAATCTTCAAATATTAATATTGTAGGCGGAAAAATCTTTATTAAAGATTTACTTGAATTAACAAAACAAGCTGCTTTTTACAGAAAACAGAATAATATTAGTTAGTTTTCTTCCGATATTTAAAGTATGTTTATATCAAAGAAGAAATTTATTAACTTTCTCTTAATTTTTGCAACAATTTTTGTTTTAAATGCCGAAGAAATACCTACAGGTTATAGAGATATTAACCTGGGAATGTCTCTTGATGAAACAAAAGATGCCCTACTTAAAGATTCTGCTTTTGGCTACCATGGAGACCGTGATGTTTCCCTAATTCCTGGCACAAGCAAAATCTTAATAGAAACTGATGCTGAATATGGCCACGGTTCCGATTTTTTAAGACAATGCTACTTCCAGTTTTATGACGACAGTCTTTTCATTATTACAATTAATATTAATCCCGAAAAGATGGATTATTACTCCATCTTTTCAAAACTTTGTCAAAAATACGGCGAACCAAATAGTCTTGATCCCAAAAGTGCAAAATGGGAAAATGATAATTATTCTATGAGTCTTGAAAAACCTCTTACCCTTAAATATATAGATAAAGAAACATTCAAGATGACCCAAAATTACAATAACATAAAAGCATCTCCTACCGAAATCACAAGAGATATGTTTCTGGATGAATTATGATAAAGAAATCTTTTTACCTTATAATCATTTGTTTTTTATCTTTATGTTTACTCTCGTGTAAAAGCCACACAAAACTTCCTGTAAAAAATATTACAATTTCAAAAGCTGATGGAAGTCAATTATCTGTTAAGGCCGAAATTGCAGAAAAACCAGAAGAAAGAAATTTTGGCTTTATGGAAAGAAAAACCATTCCTGACGGAACTGGAATGCTTTTTATTTTTGAAAAAGACCAAATCCTATCATTTTGGATGAAGAATACGCCACATCCTTTATCAATTGCTTACATAGATTCTAAAGGAAAAATCCGTGATATTTTTGACATGACTCCTTATAGCCTAGCATCTGTTGTCAGTACAGTTTCAGTTAGATATGCGCTTGAAGTTCCACAAGGCTGGTTTGATAAAGTAGGCATAAAAAAAGGAGACATAGTCTCCCTTGATTTTCTTAATTAAGAATCTTTTTCCAGTTTTAGCAGTTCTGCCGCTGCAATGGTATCCTTAGGATTATACTCAAGAACCGTTTGGAAGTAATTCCTTGCACCTTGTACATCCCCTTGAGCCAAAGCCAAATATCCCAAGTTAGAAATAACCTTGGTATTTTCAGGTTCCATTCCCAAGGCTTTCAATAAACACTTCTGAGCTTCATCAAAATTCTTTTCCTGAATATAACACAAAGACAGTTCATTATAAGTATCAGGATTTTTATCTCCACCAACTTTTAAACATTCTAAGAAAGCCTGTTTTGCATCCGAAAATCTTTCTAATCTTCTTAATCCCCAACCAAGAAGGAACCAGGCATTCCAAACTTTCGGATTATTTGCAATAAACAAACGAATTTGCTCTAAGCCTTTTTCTTCCTGACCATGGGAAATTAAATCATAAGCCGCTCTAAAATATTCATCATCAACATTCTGTTCGTTAATAAAATTGATTATTTCTTGAGCACGTTCTTTTTTATAAACACCATTTTCACCCAAATCTTCATCATTTACATCACATGTAAGGGCAATATAAGTTTCAAAAGCATCCTTTGCTTCACGATATTTATGCTGCTTCATATAGAAGAAACCAACATTAAAATAAACATCCGCCAAAGGGGGTTCAACAGACATTGCTTTTGTATAATATGATTGTGCATCAGCATCATAGGCATCTGCATCATCATTCAAGCCAGCATTTCTGTAAGAATCAGCTCTCTGATCAAGAAAAAGAGCCATATTTAAGATTAAAGCAGGATCTTCCGAATCTAAACCTAAAAGTGCCAAAAAGATTTCTTCAGCAAGTTCAAAATCCTCATTCTTGGTTTTTAAAATTGCAGCTTCACACAATTCTTTTTTAATATTAGGTTTTACCTGTTTAACAATTTCTCGATAGTAATCAAGATTTTCATTTTTTTTATCATAAGCTAACACAGTAAGTATTCCAGCCAAGATTTGCTCAGTTGTAATTTCCTTAGGATTAAATTCTCCAGGAGCTTCATCAACTTTTTTCTGAACAGGAAGCTTAATCTTAGGATCAATTTTCAATTGTGTTTGTGAAGAAATAAAATTATCAGGAATACTGATAAAATAAATTGATTCGAGTGGATTCTTAGGATTCATTTTTTCTCACTTATTTTTATTTATTTTCATTTTGAGCAACTGTATTAGCTGAGGTTTCAGTCTTTGTAGTTACTCCACTTGGATTTTCAGCTGGTTTTGAAGCAACAGAAGTTGCTTTTACTTCTGTTTGAGTACCAATTTGAGGTTGAACTTGAGCCTGTGCTTGAGAAGCAGATATGTTCTGGGCTTGTAAAATTGCAACTTTTGCAGCAGCCTCAGCTTCAATTTTCTTAGCAGCAGCCTGATTATTCAACTGATTTTCGATCATTTGTTTTTGATAAGAAGTAATATATGAATTTATGTGAAATTTATAAGTCATAGGAATTTCTTCTACATCAAATTCAATATGTACTATCGAAATATCTTTTCTACCAGGTAAAAAATCTGCACTTTTTACAGTTCCTTTTAAAGCAATTTTTTCATTTGTATCAGCAAAGAAAAGTCTAAGATCAATTGCCTTATCTTCAAGAAATTTTGGAATGCCAACGAGCATAATTCTAGCACCACCAAAAGATATATCTTTTAAAATACATTTTCTTGGTACACCAGAAACAAAAACATATGACTCTTCCTTAGGAATTCCTAATTCACGTAGAGAATTTTTATTAATGCCAATTCTTTCTTCTTTTCTATTCTGGAAGTTCTGATTTACTTCAATAAACTCACCAATTTTTAAGATTAAATCATCAGGCGGTCTTTGTGAAAATGTTAGGGTGACAATAGCAAGATCACTAGAACCTTGATAAGATTTTATTTCAAGAACACCACAAGTTACAAAAAACTGAATAGGTTCATTATTGTTATCAAAAAAACAATATCTTAATGATACTGGAGAATTTTTATTTTTTGAAATTGCAGCATATGCACCACTAGACGTTCCTATTATAACCTTAGCCTGTTGCAATGAAGAAGAGTTTATGATACAAGGCCACTGTCCACCATTACATTTGAGGTATATTTGTCTAGGATCCATTCGCAATGATTTAAGATTAGCTTTTGTAAACACAATCTCTTTATCACGAAAATAGTCATAATAACGTGAAATGTGATGACTTGTTGTTACACTCATATCTTTAAAGTTTACCTCAATTTACAATTTCAAGCAACTATTCTTTCTGTTAAATAAAAAAAAACCGTCATCTCAATTTGATGACGGTTTACATAATACTAAGTATTAAAAAATTACTCAGCGGCTGGTGCTTCTTCAGTAGCTTCAGCTGTTTCTTCAGCAGCTGGTTTTGCCTTACGAGCTTCAACCTTTTCCTTATTTTTTAAGTTAGCATTACAAAATTTACAAATCTTAACAGTTTCGCCATTGATTTCTTTTTCCCAGAGAACCTTAATATCTGTTTTTCCACAGATAGCACAAGTTCCTCTTCCGTGAGAAGCCAATGATCTAATACCAGTTCCACGATGGTTCTTTGACATATTGAACTCCTTATACGGTTATTTAGAAGCTGGAGCTTCTTTCTTTTCAGCAGCTTTTTTTGTTGTAGATTTCTTTGCAGTAGTCTTAGCTTCTGAACTTCCTTCAGCCTTAGCTTTTGATGTAGTCTTCTTTGTCTTTGGAGCTTCAGAATCTGTTGATTTTTTAGCAGGCTTCTTTTCTTCTTTTGCTTCAGTATCGAGCTTATAATCAACTAATTCAAGAATTACAACATCAGCTGCATCGCCCTGACGATAACCTAATTTGAGAACACGTGTGTAACCACCATTTCTCTCTTTCATACGTGGAGCAATTTCAGTAAAAAGTTTATTTAAGATTTTTTCATCTGCGATAAACTTTGCTGCTTCACGTCTGTTGTGAACAGTATCTTCTTTTGCTCTTGTAATCAACTTTTCAGCTGACTTTCTTACTTCAAGAGCCTTTGATTTAGTTGTAGTAATACGCTCATATCTAAAAAGCGATGTTACCATATTGCGTGACATAGCACGACGATGTGCTGTTGTACGTGAAAGCGGATTAAAACCATTTCTATGATTCATCTGTTTTTTCCTTCTGCTTATTCAAGGCAGC
>ODAI011405772.1_pt1 | contig 57387 bp, 48 predicted proteins | sample 1539321 | NCBI WGS metagenome assembly ODAI01 (sample SAMN02144231, study PRJEB22623) | gut metagenome | biome: sheep rumen | host: Ovis aries | place: New Zealand | reverse complement strand
GATGCCTTGAAGGAGGCTGCCAAGATCCTCATCTATCACTTCATGCTCTTCTCCGACGAGAAGATTACCTTGGAGAATACAGAGGCTGAAGGCAACCAGGAGTTCGACGAGGAAGTGCTGCACATGCGCCAGTTGCTCAAGACACGTCTCGTTGACATGAACCTCAGTGTTCGTGCCCTCAACTGCCTCAAGGCAGCCGATGTGGAGACATTGGGCGACCTGGTACAGTACAACAAGACCGACCTCTTGAAGTTCCGCAACTTTGGTAAGAAATCGCTTTCTGAGCTTGATGATTTGCTCGAGAGTCTGAATCTGTCGTTTGGAACCGATATCACAAAGTACAAATTGGACAAGGAGTAATCTTATGAAGGCTTATATAAGGCTTATAAGTCCTATAAGCCCTATAAGCCTAATAAGAACTGCCAAGTCCTAAAAGAAAAAACAAAAAATGAGACACGGAAAAAAATTCAACCATCTGAGTCGTACTGCTGACCACCGCAAGGCAATGCTCGCAAACATGGCCATCTCGCTGATCATGCACAAAAGAATCACTACGACTCTCGCTAAGGCCAAGGCCTTGAAAGTTTATGTAGAACCGCTGATTACCCGTTGCAAGGACGACAGCACCAACTCACGCCGCGTGGTGTTCCGCTATCTGCAGAACAAAGAGGCTCTGAAAGAGTTATTCGGTGTTGTTTCCGAGAAAGTGGGCGACCGCCCGGGCGGATACACACGTATCATCAAACTCGGCAGCCGTCAGGGTGACGGTGCTGACATGGCATTCATCGAACTCGTTGACTTCGACGAGAACATGGCTAAGGCTCCGAAGGCCGCTAAGCGCACTCGCCGCGGTGGAAAGAAAAAGGCTGCTGATGCAGTTGAGACTCCCGCAGCAGAAGCACCCGCTGAAGAGGCAAAGGCTGAATAAGACAATTTGCATTCACCTGATAGACATCCCCGTTGTTCTCCCGAATAACGGGGATGTTTTTGTGCTTTTTATCGACAAATTCATCTGCGTGCGGTTCATAATTGGAAATAATTATGTACTTTTGCACTTATGAAATGCACCATCCATACTTTTTGCTTTTGCTGGCCGTTAGCGCAGTGATACCTGCTGCTGCCCTGCGCTGACAGTGAACAGGGGGGGCGGTTCATTTATCGTTTTCATTCATGACATCCTAAATATCATGACTTTATGCATTTTTTTATTAATACCTCATTATTCGTGTTAAAGGATGTTGATTTATTAGTTGTTATATATGCTAATAAAAGATAATTTTATATTTTTGTATATATATTCAATTAATTTGTGGTTGTCATGAGAAAATTATCTGTGGCGAAGCGTTTACTATAGGCGGGAGGGTTGCCGACGATGATTACGAAGATGTCACTCCTTCAGAATTAGATATACTCAATTACAGAAGTGATTTGAAAATTTATTACGATATTTACCCTTAAAGATTAAATAATTATAACATATAATAAAAAAAGACTATGAAGAAATTATTGCTTTTAATGCTGTTGGCAGTTGTTTGCTCATGCAGCAGCAATGACGACGAAGATGCTTTGGTCGGAGAAACGGGCATTGCCGATATGGTTGTACCTGTGGAAGTTAGTCCTGTTTCCAATAGTGAGTTCACGAAAGCCCTGAACGGAAAGAGATGGTATGTGGAAGAGAAGTATGAGGTGAACGTAAAAGGCGAGGTGACGCTCGATTTCCGAAAAGACCATTGGCTCGGCTATTCATTGAGGGTGATTGACGTTTATGACAATAACATTAAGATGTATCTCTCCTCAGATGCTCTTGTGAGAAACCAATCTGAAACCAGTTACACCTACGATGAGCGCAAAAACCTGTTCAGGACAAAGACTGAGATTGGCGGTCTTCCTTCAGAGTTCATTGTGCTTTCTGTCAGCGACAGCGAAATCAGACTGTTTGGTGAGCCTTTGTATGGTTCCTCCAAAGAGAAGACCTATGGGATATATTCCATTCTGCCATTGGATGAAGACGTTCAAAAAGCCTTCGAAACGGCGTGGTATTGAAATGGTGCGTAAGACAGCAACTTCGTAGAAATCGGCGGGACAGGTTATTGATTCCTGCCCAAACACCACATGGCAGATGCCTGTGCCGCTTTTTTATTGTGCTCCTTGGCTAATCTTGCATGGCAAAGGTACTCCTTTCAAAATATTTTTTAATGGGTATTACCATAACCAATAAAAAACGATTATGAAATCATCATTCGTCCGCAGGTGTTGAATTATAATTATGACGACAGATATATCGTGGTATATCAGGTTTACGATGGAAGTGCATACTATGATTCTATCCAAATCGAAGAAGAAAAGGACAGTTTGTTCGCGCAGTTCGCAACGCTCAAGAAAATGGTACATTGCTATTGGATAATCGACAAAGAGACGGACATCGTTCATGGGCCGATGACCAAAGCCGACTTTGACTGGAAATGCGAAGAACTGCAAGTAAAGGCAAAAATGAAACGTCCGAAATGAACAGAGATGGTTCCGTGTTCATTATGAAATTGTCATGGAAAATCCGATTTTTGGGCTCAAAAACGGGCAATATTATTCACAAACAATCAATCGGGCGCGAAATACGCGAGTTTTGAAGCGTGTTTCGTAATTTGTTGGTTAACAAATAATTACAAGGAAAATTGATTATTCTAATGCGCAGAAATAAGATGCTCGCTGACAAAAGCATAGGTTTTGGGTTGCAAGAACATAGTTTTTGAGGTGCGAAACCATAGTTATTGGACAGTGAAACCTATGTTTTTGAAGCATGAAACCATAGGTTTTGCGCGTCGGAATGTGTCCCGTGGTAATGAATCCTTACGTTTTTGTGTTTCCAATGCCCCATTTTTCAATAACCGATTCCTGTTTTGAAGGAAAACGGCAACACGGTTTTGTCGCGTTTTTTCGAATCATCAGCGAGTCGTTATACCGAATATTCACCACAGAGTGCACCGAGTACACAGAGATGGAAACCGCTTCACTGAGAAGACGGAGTAGGCAAAAGCCTCTTCACAGAGAGATACGCATACAGCCATTCATCTCTGTGAAGTGCTTTAGGCACCTCTTTTAAACTCTGCGTTAAGTAACAATTTCTCTGTGCACTCTGTGTTCTCTTTTTTTCAAAAATCTTACCAAGTTTTTTTTGCGGTTACTAATTGATGGAAATTCGTGTTTTTTAAAACATATAGTGACCATGAATTAGCCGTTGATTTTCCATGAATTCCGCAGTCTGTCAAAACCAGTTTATATCTTGTATTCCACAAAAGCCTCCATGGCCTCGTAGCATGCCATGCCGAGATCGTCGTAGAGACGCGCCGTGGCGCGGTTGCGGTCTTCGGCACGCTGCCAGAAGAGTCGTTCATCGTTGCCCAAGAACGGCGCACTCTCCATCTGACTCTGGTGGCGCAGGATGGCATTGCGCTTCTCGCGCAGTTCCTCGGGGCTCATGGGCACGCACATCTCGATGTCGGCGATGTCCCATTCCGCCCATGCCCCGCGGTACATCCACACGCGGCAGTCGCTCACCCACGGCGCACCCTCATGCTTCTCCTCGTCGATGGCGGCCAGCACGGCATCGGTGCATTTCTTGTGTGTGCCGTGCGGATCGGCCAAGTCGGCAGCCACATATACCTGATGGGGCTGTATCGCGGTGAGCAGTTGCTGTATGGGAATGATGTCGCGCTCGGTCATGGGCAGTTTCTCTATCCTTCCCGACTCATAGAAGGGCAGGTCGAGGAAGTGGATATGGTCGCTCGGGATGTCGTTGTAGGCGCATGCCAGCCGCGCTTCGCCGCGGCGGATGAGGGCCTTGATGGTTCTCACGTCCTCGCGGTCGGGCGTTCCGGTCGGCTTGTCCTTGAGGTATTGCTTGATGTCCTGGTATTTGTTTTTGATGACTTCGTCCTTGCCCTCGGCAAAGAGTTTGTTGAATCCGTTGATGAAGTGCATGAATCGCGCCCCCTCCTCGTCGCCCACGGCGATGTTCCCGCTGGTCTGATAGGCGATGTGCACGTCGTTTTTCTGCTGGATGAGCCGCCTGATGGTTCCTCCCATGGAGATGACATCGTCGTCGGGATGGGGCGAGAACACAATGACGCGCTTGGGGAACGGCTTGGCGCGCTCAGGCCTGTAGGTGTCGTCGGCATCGGGTTTTCCACCGGGCCATCCGGTGATGGTGTGCTGCAAGTCGTTGAACACGGCGATGTTCACCAGTCCTGCCGACCCGTATTCCTCCACCCAGTGCAGCATGTTGTGCTCCATATAGTCTTTCGTGGAGAGTTTCAGGATGGGCTTTCCGGTCATCCTGCACAGGTTGATTACTTCGCGTCGCAGTTTATGCTCGGGCATCTTGATGTTTGCGGTGAGGTTCAGGTTCATAATCGTTTCCGTGATTAAGGTGAATAGAATATGTTAGCACAAAGTTACTCATTTTTCGTATACCCTGTTCCTAATGAACCTTAAATATATTTAAATACGCGCCAAGTGGGTGCAAGTTTCTTTTGATTCGTGTTTTGTTTTAGGTGGAAAGTTATAATTTTGCAGGCAGAAAACGGTGTTAGGAGCCGTTTTGTTAAAGAAAAAAAGAAACGAAAGAAGATGAAAAGATTTTTTATACAGATGCATGGCATCGCGAAAAAGTGCGGGTTGGTGGCCTGCTTGTGTGCAATGTTTCCGCTGACGGGTTTCGGCCAGCGCTCGGTGGACTTGGATTTCCAGGTCGACGTGGTGAGCAACCACATCTGGCGCGGCACCGACCTGGGCGACGTGAGCGTGCAGCCCACGGGAACGGTGAGTTACCGCGGTGCCTATGCCTCGCTGTTCGGTAGCACCGGCTTCAGCGGTCTCGACATCCAGCGCATAGACTTCACGCTGGGCTACAAGGCTCCCTTCGGCGTGAACATTGGTGCTACGAGCCACTGGAAGAGCGGCCTTGACTATCTGAACCGCTATTTCTTTTTCGACGAGAAGTTGACGGCGCATGTCTTCGAGGGCAACATCGGCTACAGTTGCAAGTATTTCAACCTTCAGGCCTACACGATGTTCTGGGGCAACGACTTCAAGATGAACGGCGACCGTGCCTATTCCACTTATGTGGAACTGTCGGTACCTTTCCGCTTGGGCAGTGTTGATCTGCTGGCCAGCGTGGGTGGCACTCCGATGGAGAGTGCCGGATGGACCACCTATATCAATACGCCTACGCCGCTGTATGACAACATGAACGACTATCTCTATGCCGACGGTCCTGCCGTGGTGTCTGTGTCGTTGCGTGCCACGAAGAGTTATCATGCGGGCAAGTTTAAGATACCTGTGTTCATGGAGTTTGATGCCAACCCCTACACGCAGAAGGCCGGCGTGGTGGCCGGTGTGACGTTGCGTCCTTTCAGGAAGTAACCGTAGAGTGCGTGAAAGTGAAGAAATAGGGATTTCCCTATGATGAATTAGGGAAAACAGCGTTGCAAGGCATGCGCTTTTTCCTTATCTTTGCCATCGGAATTAAACAAAGTTGCACTAAAAAGATTGGAAATTATGAGAAGAATAGCAGTTTTGGCGGTGGGTGCCGCGTTCTTGATGAGCAGTTGTGGGTCGTATACGGCCTCAGGTGCATATACCGGTTCCACGATTGGTTCTATTCTCGGTTCGGCGATAGGCGGCCTGAACGGTGGTCCTCGCGGTAGCGACTGGGGGCAGATTATCGGCATGGCCGGCGGTGCCGTGGTGGGTGCTGCTATCGGCAATGCCGCAGACAATGCGCAGCAGCGCAAGATAGAGAAATACCACGACCGCGTGTTGCAGAAAGAGTCGCGCCAGAACAATTACCAGAATTACAACGATACCTATAGCAACGACTATAGTAATAGCGGCTCCGACTATGGCAACAGCGGCTTTGATGCCAACAACGGCGGCGACGACCGTTTCGAATTCCAAAGCGGCAATGGCAGTTATGGCGAGCAGCGCACTACTGTGTCGGCAGGCAAACTGGCTGCCGGTCGCGGCATAGACGTGAGCAAAGTGAGGTTTATCTCAGAAACCAATGACAACTGTCTGCATGCCAACGGTCGCGGAAAGATTGTCTTTGAGATTCGCAACAACACGGGCAGAACGCTCTATAATGTGCAGCCCGTAGTGCTTGAGTCGGCTGATAGCAAACACGTGGTGGTTTCGCCGAGTGTATGCATAGAGAGCATTGCCGCCGGTTCGGGCGTTAGATACACGGCCATGGTGATGGCAGACAAGAAACTGAAAGGCAGCCATGTGGGCTTCGACGTGTCAGTGGTGCACGGCAACGGCGGTGCAAGCAGCGAAGTGGTCCATCTGGACGTGGCAGTAAGCAGGTGATGAAAGGGCTGCGGGCGATGTCCCGTGTGCGGTCAGTGCCGCTGAGATGCTTTATGAGGATTACTACGAGAGACGGCAGGTTCGCTTGCCGTCTTTTTGTTTTCTCCCTTCGGCGCTGTCTTGGGCGAGTGGATTTCGCTCTTCATCTTGTTCACCTTGTGGTTGTCTTTCATGATTTCCCGGCGCTCTTCCTGCGGCAGCGGCTTCGGCTCATCCTCTTTCTTGAGCCATTCCGGGGTGTAGTTGTCGTAGATGTTGCTCACTTCGAATCCCAGTTCCGGCAAGTCGTTGTTGTCGTCGGGCTTATAGGGGATGATGATGTCGCCCTTCACCGGCTCCACCTTCACCATGGCGATACCTGCGGCAACCATTCCTATCTCCTTGGCGGCACGATAAGAGAGGTCGATGATACGTCCCTTGGCATGAGGTCCGCGGTCGGCCACTTTCACCACAACGCTCTTTCCGTTGTTCAGATTGGTCACTTTGAGCATGGTGCCCAGCGGGTAGCGCTTATGGGCGCACACCATGCTGTCTCGATGATAGGGTGTGCCGTCGCTCATCTTTCTGCCGTGCAGGCTGTGGGAATAATAAGAAGCCTTTCCCTTTTCCTGTGCGCAAAGCGGCTGGCAGGTGAGCGTGAGCAGGAAGAAAACAATGCTGGCAACACGGAAGAACAAGGGTAGGGGCAGGCGTTGCCAGCGCTGCCCATGGAAACAAAAAGAGCAATCGGCAACGGCTTTGCGGCCGTTACCACTGCTCTTTTGTGCTATGGTTAGATACTTTCTGTTCAATATCCCTACCTTTTAGTGAAGCACAGCCAGTGACAACCGGCTGTGCCTTGATTTTATTAAACGATGCCCTGAGCCATCATGGCGTGAGCCACCTTCATGAATCCGGCTACGTTGGCACCCTTCACATAGTTGATGTAGTTGCCTTCCTTACCGTACTTCACGCACTGCTCGTGGATACCGGCCATGATCTGGTGCAGTTTCTGGTCAACTTCCTCGCCAGTCCAAGAGATGCGCATAGAGTTCTGAGTCATCTCAAGACCCGATGTAGCCACACCACCAGCGTTAACAGCCTTGCCAGGAGCAAAGAGTTGGTTGGCGGCAATGAACTTATTGACAGCCTCGGCGGTGCAACCCATGTTGGAAACCTCGGCTACGCACAGCGGCTTGTTGGCCAGGATGGCATCAGCGTCGTTGCCATTGAGTTCGTTCTGAGTAGCGCAAGGCAGATAGATGTCGGCCTTTGCCTCCCAAGGCTTCTTGCCTGCGAAGAACTTAGAACCTGGGAACTCGTCTGCATAAGGAGCGCAGATGTCGTTGCCGCTGGCACGAAGTTCGAGCATGTATTCAATCTTCTCAGCATCGAGACCAGCCTCGTCGAGGATGTAACCGTCGGGACCAGAGATGGTGATAACCTTGGCACCCAGTTCGGTAGCCTTCTTGGCAGCACCCCAAGCCACGTTTCCGAAACCAGAGATGGCAACAGTCTTGCCCTTGATGTCGAGACCGTGAGTCTTCAGCATGTGGTTAACAAAATAGAGAGCACCGAATCCTGTTGCCTCCGGACGGAGGATAGAGCCGCCCCACTCAAGACCTTTACCGGTGAGGGTAGCGCCATGGAACTGGCTGGTGAGTTTCTTATACATTCCAAAGAGATAGCCGATTTCGCGACCGCCCACGCCGATGTCACCAGCGGGAACGTCCATGTCAGGACCGATTACCTTGTAAAGTTCGCACATGAAAGCCTGGCAGAAACGCATGATTTCAGCGTCGCTCTTGCCGCGGGGAGCGAAGTCAGAACCACCCTTGCCACCGCCCATGGGGAGTGTGGTGAGTGCATTCTTGAATGTCTGCTCGAAACCGAGGAACTTCAAAATAGAGAGGTTTACAGACGGGTGGAAGCGCAGACCGCCTTTGTACGGGCCAATGGCGCTGTTGAACTGCACGCGATAGCCGATGTTCACCTGAACCTCGCCCTTGTCGTCAACCCAAGGCACGCGGAATGTGGTGATGCGCTCCGGCTCAACGATGCGCTCGATAATCTTTGCCTTCTCAAACTCGGGGTGCTCGTTATACACGTCTTTGATTGATTCCAGCACTTCTCTTACTGCCTGTAAGTACTCGGCTTCACCCGGATGCTTTTTCTCCAGGTTTTGCATAATGTTCTCAACGTTCATTTTTAATTGTTTTTTAGTTAAACGTATAAGTTGTTAGAAACTTTAGTTATTAGTTTGCATTTACATAATGTCAAATTGGTACGACAAAATTAGGTGTTTTTCTTGTAACTTCCAAGTAAAAAAGCGAATTTCTTCGTAAATTCACTAACTTTTTGCAATTTTTCTCTTTTTATTCCCTATTTTGACAATTGTCAGTGTGTCATTGTCCACTTTGAAGTGGATTTCGTATGCGGCGAAAGAGAGTCCGTAGATGCGCTGACTGTCATCTTGATAGTGTGGGCGTGGGTCGAGTTCGAGGATGTGCACAAGCGTGTTTTTTTCTTTTTCGGGCAGTTGCCGGTCGGTGTCGTCGGCGAAGACCACCTTTAGTTTCTTCCATTCCTGTTGGTCGGTGAATCCGCTTCTGGCCTGCGGATGGCTGTCGGCGTAGCCCAGATAGGGTTTGATGTCGTAGATGGGCGTGCCATCCATGAGGTCGGCACCCAGCACATGGATGACCGGACCGCCGGGAGCCTCCCAGTCGATGCTGCTGATGCGGACGGATGACAGCCCCAGTCCGTTGGGGCGGAAGGGCGAGCGGGTGGCGAAAACGCCCATGCGCGTATTGCCGCCGAGCAGGGGAGGACGCACGGTGAGTGCCGGTTGCTGAGAACGTGTGGTGGACGTGTTGGCAGAGAATCCCCAGATGAGCCAGATGAAATCGAAGCCCTCGAGCCCTCGGAGCGCCTCTGCATGTCTGAATGGCGGTTCGAGCACGATGGTTCCTTCCACTTCTTCCACAATGCCGCTTTGTCTGGGGATGCCGAATTTGGTGGAAAAGGGAGAGTGGAAGATGGCGACGGGCTGAAGAGAGGGTGCTGTCATGGCTTGTCGTGATGAGATGGTGCTGCTATTTCTCGTTGTGGTGGGCAGCGGAATGCTTCACCTTGAAGGGGTCGAAACCGTTGCCGTAGACTCCGATGACGGCGCTTTGTGATACGAAGGCATGCGGGTCCACTTCGTCGATGATGTTGAAAATGCGCTGCGACTCGCTCTGCCTTGCCAGCACAAAGAGCATCTTTACCTGAGCACCCGAATAGAAACCCTGGCTGTTGATGATGGTGCAGCCGCGCTGGGCATCGGCGTTGATGAGCCTTCCAATCTCTTCGGGCTTCTCTGAAATGATGAAGAACTGCACGCTGCTGCGCATGCTGTTCACCACACGGTCAACGCAGAGCGACACGATGACCAGTTCCACGTAGCCGTAGATCACCTGTTCCCAGTCGCGCAGCACCAGATAACTGGAGGTAACGATGGCCATGTCGCAAATGAGAATAGCGCGTCCCAGCGAGATGTCGCGATACTTATTGATGATGGCTGCCACCACATCCGAGCCGCCGGTGCTCCCGTTGCAGTAAAGGCCGAGGCCGATGCTGCATCCCAGGAAGCAGCCGCCCGTGATGGTGGCCATGAAAGGCTGGTCGGCCAGCAGGTGGATGCCCGACGTGAGTTCTTGCAAAATAGAAACGGTGACGGTGAAAACGATGACCGCATAGATGGTTTTCACGCAGAATTTCCAGCCCAGCACTTTCAGCGCAACAGCCAGCAGAACGGCATTGATGGCGAAATAGGTGGCCTGGACGGGAATGCCTGTTCCCCAATAGAGAATCGACGAGATACCAGCCACGCCGCCCGTGGTGATCTTGTTTGGCAGCAGGAAAATCACCCATCCCACGCTTCCGATGATCATGGCCAGTGCTATCATCAAATAGTCCTGGATTTCGCTTACATACTTTCTTTGCTTTCTGTGCGGGTTCGTTATCATTGTTTTCAGAGGTTTAAGCGGCGCAAAAGTATGAATTATTTTGGAAACAGCAAAACTTTTTTGTAAACTTTTTAACTGGAAAAATGTGTTTGCAGCATCATCGTTTGGCGGTTACGCGGAAATTGCGTATTTTTGCATTCAAATTCTGAAATGCCGATGGAAAATAGTATGCCACAGCAGTGGAACAAGTTTATATTAAAAGATGTGTCATTCGTGAATTTGATGACACGAAGAATCTACAGCGTGCTCATTATCGCCAATCCCTATGACGCCTTCATGCTGGAGGATGACGGGCGCGTTGACGAGAAAATCTTTAACGAGTATACAGAGTTGGGACTGCGCTATCCGCCTACCTTCAAGCAGGTGTCCACCACAGAGGAGGCCGCCGAAGTGATGCATAGCACGAGCATCGACCTGGTGATTTGCATGCCGGGCAATGCCGACAACGATGCCTTCGACGTGGCGCGCGCCGTGAAAGCGAAGTTCCCCGAGATTCCCTGCGTGGTGCTTACGCCGTTCTCACACGGCATCACCCGCCGCATTGAGAACGAAGACCTGTCGATATTCGACTATGTGTTCTGCTGGCTGGGCAACACCAACCTCATCCTGTCGATCATCAAACTGATAGAAGACAAGATGAACATCGAGCACGATATCGAGGAGGCTGGCGTACAGATGATCATGCTGGTGGAAGACAGCATCCGCTTCTATAGTTCGGTGCTGCCCAATCTGTATAGTTACATCCTGGCGCAGAGCCAGCGATTTGCCACGGAAGCATTGAACCCGCACAGTGCCACGCTCCGCATGCGCGGCCGACCCAAGGTGGTGTTGGCACGAAACTACGAGGAGGCATGGGCATTGTATGAGAAATACAACGACAATGTGCTGGGCGTAATCAGCGACTGCCGTTTCCCCGTAAACGGGAAAAAAGATGCCGAGGCCGGACTGAAACTGCTGAAAGCCATCCGCGAGCACGACGAATACATCCCGCTTATCATGCAGAGCAGCGAGAGCGAAAACCGCGAGAAGGCCATTGCCTGCGGTTTCAAGTTCATTGACAAGAACTCAAAGAAGATGAACATCGACCTGCGCAACCTGTTGGCAGAGCACATGGGATTCGGCGATTTCATCTTCCGCGACCCGCAGACGCACGAGGAGATCATGCGCATCCGCAACCTGAAGGAATTGCAGGACAATATCTTCACGATTCCCAACGACTCGATGCTCTATCACATCTCGCGAAACCACATGAGCCGCTGGCTCCGTGCGCGTGCAATCTTCCCCGTTTCGGCGTTCCTGAAGACGGTTACATGGCATCAGTTGCAGGATGTGGACCTGCACCGGCAGATCATTTTCGATGCCATCGTGCAGTATCGTCGCATGAAGAACATCGGCGTGGTGGCCCTTTTCCGTCGCGACCGCTTCGACTCATACAGCCATTTCGCCCGCATCGGCGACGGCTCGCTGGGCGGAAAAGGCCGAGGACTGGCCTTCCTTGACAACATCATCAAGCGCCATCCCGAATTCAATGAGTTTGAAGGCGTGAAGGTGAGCATCCCGAAAACCGTGGTGCTGTGTACGGATGTGTTCGACGAATTCATGGACAGCAACAATCTCTACCAGATAGCACTGAGCGATGCCAGCGACGAAGAGATTCTTCAGCACTTCCTCCGTGCGCAGTTGCCCGACAAGTATATCGCCGACTTCTTTACGTTCTTCGAAGCAACGCGCGCGCCGATTGCCATCCGAAGCAGTTCGCTTCTGGAGGATTCCCACTACCAGCCCTTTGCAGGCATCTACAGCACCTATATGATTCCCTATCTGGAAGATAAATACCAGATGTTGCAGATGCTCGCGGCAGCCATCAAGAGCGTGTATGCCTCGGTGTATTTCCGTGATTCCAAGGCATACATGACGGCCACCAGCAACGTGATAGACCAGGAGAAGATGGCCGTCATCCTGCAGGAGGTGGTGGGCAAGCGCTATGGCGACCGCTATTATCCCAATATCAGCGGTGTGCTGCGCTCGCTGAACTATTATCCCATTGAAGACGAAAAGGCAGAAGAAGGTGTGGCCAGTCTGGCACTCGGACTGGGAAAATACATTGTGGATGGCGGTCAGACCCTCCGCGTGAGTCCTTATCATCCCAACAAGGTGTTGCAGATGAGCGAGATGGACATTGCCCTGAAAGACACGCAGACGCGGTTCTATGCCCTCGACATGGCGCATGTGAGCAACGACTTCAAGGTGGACGACGGCTTCAACATCCTGAACCTGCGCGTCAGAGAGGCCGACAAAGACGGCTCGCTGCGCTATATATGCAGTACCTACGACCCCGTTGACCAAATGATTCGCGACGGCTATTATGAGGGCGGGCGCAAAATCATCTCCATGGGCGGCGTGTTGCATCACGGCGTTTTCCCGCTTCCCGAACTGTTGCAGATGTCCATGAAATACGGTGCCGAGGGGATGAAGCGTCCCGTGGAGATAGAATTGGCGTGCAATATCAATGATGACCGCACAGGAGAGTTCTATCTTTTGCAGATCCGGCCTATCGTAGACAGCAAGCAAGTGCTGGAAGAAGACCTGAAGACCATCCCCGACGAGCAGTGTCTGCTGCGCTCCCACAATTCATTGGGTCATGGCATCAGCGACGATGTGACCGATGTGGTGTATGTCAAGGCCGACGAGAACTTCAATGCCTCGCACAATCCCGACATCGCCCAGGAGATAGAGCACATCAACAGCAAGTTCCTGAGCGAGGGAAAGAACTATATTCTCATCGGTCCCGGACGGTGGGGCAGCAGCGATTACTGGCTGGGCATCCCTGTGAAGTGGCCTCATATCAGTGCGGCACGCGTCATCGTGGAGTCGGGTTTGAAGAACTATCGTGTGGATCCCTCACAAGGCACTCACTTCTTCCAGAACCTCACCAGTTTCGGAGTGGGCTATTTCACCATCAATACCTATAATAACGACGGAGTGTTCCAAAAAGAAGTGCTCGACAAGATGCCTGCCGTGGAAGAAACCGAGCATGTGCGGCATGTCTGTTTCGACACTCCTCTTACCATTATGATGGACGGTAAAAAACAGGAAGGAGTGGTACTTTTAAGTAAAAAAGAGTAAAAATATCTTAAAAATACGGCGTTTTTTGAGGTCAGGTGTTGGCTGTATGGAAAAAATCGCTTATATTTGCATCGTGTTTTTCATAGTATTAGATTTAAGGTTAACAATGGGAGCGCAGCGGCGCTCCTTTTTTTTGTTTTGACGCTTCGTTTTTTTGTCGTGACGTTTTGCCCTTTTTGAATAGGGCACTTCCCGTCCCGGAGCGCTTTTTCAGGCAGGTGCGGGCCGGTGTGTAATGATTAAACCTAATTTTCCGGGATAAAAATACAGTCTTATGAATATATCTCATCATTTACCAGTCTTTAAAAAACATTGTTTTTGGCTTGTACTGTTTTTGTTGGTGCAGGCAAGTTCCAATGCCCAGGATTTCAGGAATCCGGTGATTCCAGGATTTCATCCCGACCCCTCAGTATGCAGGGTAGGGAGCGATTATTATCTGGTTAATTCCTCCTTTCAGTATTTTCCCGGCGTGCCAATCTTTCACTCGAAGGATTTGGTCAACTGGGAGCAGATAGGCAATGTGTTGGACCGTGAAAGCCAACTGCCGCTGAAAGGTGCCAGTTCTTGGTTGGGAATCTATGCGCCCACCATCCGATACCATGAAGGATTGTTCTATATGATAACTACAAATGTGGGTAACGGCGGCAATTTCCTGGTCACGGCGAAAGACCCGCGCGGCCCGTGGAGCGAACCCGTTTGGCTGAAACAGCAGGGCATTGACCCGTCTTTGTTTTTCGAGAATGGGAAATGCTACATGGTCAGCAATCCCGATAACACCATTATGCTCTGTGAAATCAATCCGCAGACAGGCGAGCAACTCACCGAGAGCAGGCCTCTTTGGCGAGGCACCGGCGGACGTTATCCTGAAGGACCTCATCTTTATAAGAAGGACGGATATTACTATCTGCTGATTTCTGAGGGAGGAACAGAGTTGGCCCACAAACTGACCATTGCCCGCAGCCGCAATATCTACGGACCTTATGAGAGCAATCCCGCCAATCCCATTCTCACCAACTGCTCGATGAAAGGCCAGAGCATGCAGATACAGGGCACTGGCCATGGCGATTTCGTGCAGGCCGAAGACGGTTCCTGGTGGGTGGTCTTCCTGGCTTATCGCAACTATGGCGGCAGTTATCACCATTTGGGACGCGAGACTTGTCTTGCCCCTGTGGAATGGAAAAACGGTGAATGGCCCGTGGTGAACAACAACGAACCCATTGACACCTTGATGGCTGCCAGTCTGTTGCCCGCCGTTTCGCCGACGGCAGGGCAGGGGAGCGGCCGCTCTGATGCGTCCACGACAACCGGCACCCGCGGGCTGGGACCAGAGTGGATCTACATTCAGAACCCGAAACGCCCCGTTGAGGTAAGCCGTGGTCAGGCGTGGCGCGGTGTGTCGCAGACCACCGTCCGCCTCTATGCCTCCGCCAGTACGCTGACTCGCAACGAGCGCCCCGCCTTCTATGGACATCGGCAGGAGAACGCAGCGTTCACGATGGAGACCGTTGTGAACCTTTCCGATGCCATGCGCGACGGTGCCGAGGCTGGCCTTTCTGTCTATCAGATCAACGATGGCCACCTGGACTTCTTCGTCACCCGCGAATCCGATGGCTATCGGCTGTCGCTGCGGTGCAAGTTGAAAAGCATCGACTATCTCGTTTCCAGTGTTCAGGTTGGCGCGGTTCCGCCCTTCATTCGCGTGCGGAGCGACGGCAACCACTATTATTTCGAATACCAGAAAGCCACAGAAGTGGACGAACTTCTTGGCGACAAGTGGACCGAACTGGGTGCACTCGACTGCTCGCTGATGAGCACCGAGGTGGCCGGAGGCTTCACTGGTGTGGTGGTGGGAGCCTATGCCTACGCCCCTGTCGAGAGTGCAGATGCCTGGGCAGAGTTTCCTTTTTTGTGTTATTCTGAAAAATAAAGCAGGAAAAAAGCAATGATTTTAGTTAAAAAAATTGCAGAATTCGAAATAATTCCTTATTTTTGCCGAATAATAACAAAGAACGTATTATTAATTTTTTAAAACAATAAGGAACATGAAAAAGTATTTAGCAGAAATGGTCGGCACAATGGTGCTGGTACTGATGGGCTGCGGTGCAGCCGTCAGTTTGGGTTGTACAAACGGTGATCCCGAAACAGTAGTGGGAACTGCCATCGCTTTCGGTTTGGCAGTGGTGGCCATGGCTTATGCCATTGGCGGTATTTCCGGTTGTCATATCAATCCGGCAATCACACTCGGTTGCTTCCTCAGTGGCAGAATGAACGCTAAAGACTGCGGCATGTATATGGTGTTCCAGGTGATTGGCGCCATCATCGGTTCTGCTATTCTCTATGTGCTTACAACCTCTTCAGGCTTGGAGGGTACCGGAGCCAACGACCTGCAGGCCAACGGTGCCGGAACAATTCCTGCCATCGGCGGTTTGCTCGCAGAGATTGTGTTCACCTGCGTGTTCGTGCTTGTCGTGCTCGGCGCAACAGCCAAGACCAACGGTGCTACCAACAACTTCGCCGGTCTTGCCATCGGCCTTTCACTGATCCTCGTTCACCTTTGCTGCATCCGCTACACTGGCACCTCTGTGAACCCGGCACGTTCCATCGGTCCGGCACTCTTCCAGGGCGGTTCTGCATTGACTAATCTCTGGATCTTCATCGTTGGCCCGCTGGTGGGTGGTGCCTGCGCTGCTGGAATCTGGAAGATGATTGATGTGGAGAAGTAATAACTTCATGAAGTATTGAACTCTGCACATGAGTGCATTGAACTTTGCGGTCGGCCGTTTGTTGCCATGGGAGCCATCTCTTGCAGCGCTAACCGTAAAGTTCAATGTGTTTAATGTGACCTATCCAACAACGAGTCATGTCAAAGCATAAACTAACCACCAAGCAGTATCTTGTTCCATTCATACTGGTAACCTCTCTGTTTTTTCTCTGGGGATTTGCCAGGGCTATTCTGGACGTGCTGAACAAGCATTTCCAGAATGAGATGCACATATCCATAACGCAGTCTTCGCTCATTCAGGTAACAACCTATCTCGGTTATTTCCTGATGGCCATCCCGGCAGGACTGTTCATCAATCGCTACGGCTATCGCCGGGGAGTGGTGTTCGGTCTTTTGCTGTTTGGCATGGGAGCGCTCATTTTCATCCCCGGCAACGAGGCCGGCACGTTCTATGCCTTTCTCGGAGCCCTGTTCGTTATCGGCTGCGGCCTTACCTTTTTGGAGACGGCTGCCAATCCTTACGTAACAGAGTTGGGCGACAAGGAAACATCAACGAGCCGTTTAAACTTCTCGCAGTCGTTCAACGGACTGGGATGTCTTTTCGCCACATTTGTGGTGGGTCAGTTCCTGTTCCGCGATTCTTCCGACAGCGGCAGCGTGGCTGTTCCCTATGCCATCTTAGGACTGTTGGTGTTGGCGATAGCCGTGGTGTTTGCCAAGGTGGACCTGCCGGAGATCAAGCACGATGACGGTGGCGACGAAAAGGCCAAATACGGTCGCGAGCCCTTGCTGAGAATCTGGAAGCACCGCGTTTTCGTCTATGGTCTCATCGCCCTGCTGGCTTACGAGGTGGCAGAGATTTCCATCAACAGTTATTTCATCAATTTCGTCACAGGTCAAGGGTGGATGACCGACCGCGTGGCATCGATGGTGCTCACCGGAGCCCTCGCCTTCTTCATGGTGGGGCGCTTCAGCGGCAGTTGGATCATGCGTTACGTGGCGGCCGAGCGCATGCTGCTCATCTGCGGCATCGGCTGCGTGGCCTGCACCATGCTGGTATTGATGAACGTGGGCATCGTGTCGCTCATTGCCCTGCTGGGCATCTATCTCTTCGAGGCCATCATGTTTCCCACCATCTTCTCCCTTGCGGTCAGCGGTTTGGGCAGCCTCACCAAGAGTGCCTCGTCTATTCTGATGATGACGCCGGTCGGCGGATGCGGCTTCCTGCTCATGGGCATCATTGCCGATGCCACCAATCTGGTCATCCCGTTTATCATCCCGCTGCTTGGGTTCATTGCCGTGTCGCTTTATGGTTTTGGTCTTGTGAACCAGTCAAAAGACTGACATTTTGTAAACCGCATTTTACAAAAACAGCCTTCCTGTTTGCGCGAATGCGGTTTTCACATACATTTTCACCATTCGCTGGCATTAAAAAATGTTGCGGTGGGCTGATTTACAAATTAAAATGTTAACTTTGCACCAATAAAACCACCGCGACATCAGGAAACCGTCATCTTCCGTCCACTCGCATCAACGGCGGTTTTCAAGCGGTTCGCAACAGGAAAAGAGATTTTCAGTTTAATAATAAATATTATAATTATGGTAAATTACAAAGACTTAGGCTTGGTAAACACCAAGGAAATGTTTGCCCGTGCCATCAATGGCGGCTATGCCATTCCTGCATTCAACTTCAACAATATGGAACAGTTGCAGGCCATCATCAAGGCTTCTTCTGAACTGAAGAGCCCCGTTATCCTCCAGGTTTCCAAGGGCGCACGCAACTATGCCAACCAGACCTTGCTGAAGTACATGGCACAGGGTGCTGTGGAGTATGCCAAGGAATTGGGTTGCAAGCATCCTGAGATTGTGCTCCATCTGGACCACGGTGACAGTTTCGAGACCTGCAAGAGTTGCGTTGACTTCGGTTTCTCGTCAGTGATGATCGATGCCAGTTCGCTGCCTTACGAGGAGAACATCGCCCTGACCAAGAAGGTGGTTGACTATGCTCACCAGTTCGACGTAACTGTTGAGGCTGAACTCGGCGTTCTCGCCGGTGTTGAGGATGAGGTGTCAAGTGCCGTTTCTCACTATACAAAGCCCGAGGAAGTTATCGACTTCGCCACCCGCACCGGTTGCGACTCGCTGGCAATTTCCATTGGTACCAGCCACGGAGCCTATAAGTTCACTCCTGAGCAGTGCACACGCGACCCGAAGACAGGCAAACTCGTTCCTCCTCCATTGGCATTCGACGTGCTCGACGCTGTGATGGAGAAACTGCCCGGATTCCCCATCGTGCTCCACGGTTCTTCTTCTGTTCCCCAGGAGTATGTTGACGAAATCAACTCTCTGGGCGGCAAATTGCCCGATGCCATCGGTATTCCCGAGGAGCAGTTGCGCAAGGCTGCCAAGAGCGCCGTTTGCAAGATCAACATCGACTCAGACTCTCGTCTGGCCTTCACCGCTGCCGTGCGCCGCGTGCTGCACGACAACCCCGGAGAGTTCGACCCGCGCAAGTATTGCGGACCTGCTCGCGACGAGATGGAGAAGATGTACAAGCACAAGATTACCGACGTGCTCGGCTCTGACAACAAACTCGCTCAACTCGACTAATAGGGTTGTTAAGTAGTTGGTAGTTAGGTAGTCAGTAGTTAGGTAGTTAAAGCCAAATGTATGGAGGCAAAATATCAGCAAACCAAGTAATGGCTTCACTACTGACCGAAGGACGAGCGAAGCGATCACTACTTAACTTCTAAACTACAATGAAGTTGAGCGAATGCGAAACTTGAAACGGGTCATCAATAAGAGCAAACAACAAGTCGCCCCTACCTTATATATTATTATAAAGGCGGGGGCGACTTTTTTTGAAACGAAGAGAACATGTGGGCCGTACCCCTTGTTCTCAATTAACCTCAAGGTTATCATGTTTTGCCATCCAAATGCTAAACGCAGCACCCACTGCGAGCATTACAATCATTGAAACTGTTGTAAACATATTCGTGTCTCCTATTTTTATGGTGAATACTTTTTTCGATGCAAAGGTACTCCTGCTGCCGGCATTTTGCAAGCAATGGCTATGAATTGTCGTGCATCCTTCATCTTCAATTCTTTGCATTGCAACTATCGATGATTTCGATAGCCGAAACCTTTTGCTAACAATAATTTTGTTGTTCAAGCGAAAAACACTACCTTTGCAGCCGATAGCAAACAATATGAATATGGAAATAAGGCAATTGAAGTATTTCGTCAAACTGGCAGAGACACTAAACTTTTCTACTGCTGCAAAGGAACTGTTTATCACCCAGAGCACTCTTTCCCACCAGATTCTGCAACTGGAAAACGAGTTGCAGCAGCCGCTCTTCTTGAGAAACAGCCATGAGGTCTCGCTCACTGAGGCCGGACACACGCTGCTTCCCTTGGCCAAAGAGACGTTGCACAGTGCCGACAACTGTCTGCTGCGGCTGGAAGAGTTGAAGACGCTGACGGGAGGCGAGTTGAACATCGGTGTTACCTTCTCGTTTTCCGGCATTATGGCCGAAACCGTCATGGCGTTCCTCTGCAAATACCCCCATGTGAAAGTGAACGTCACACAGTCTACCATGGCCGAACTCATCACCCAACTCGAAAACCACGAACTCGACTTTGTGATGGCCTTCAAACCGTCGGTTTCTAATCCTAAGATCGACAGTCGCATCCTGTTCCATCACCGCCTGGCCGCCGTGGTCAGCGAGCATCATGCGCTTGCCGGCAGGGAATCCGTCACGCTTGAAGAACTGCAGCGTTACGACCTCGTCATGTCGTGTAGAGGCACTCAGGCGCGCAATGTCTTCGACGCTGCCGTTTCCGAAACAGGCTATCGCTACAGGGTAAAGGTGGAGATGAACATGGTGTATCTGCTCTTCAGGTTGCTCCGAGAGTCCAACTATGTCACCGTGCTCAGCGAAAGCACCGTGGTCTACGAGCGCGGTCTGAAAGCGATTCCCATCGTCGATGCCATCATTAAGGACAAGCAGATGGAGGGATGTGTTCATCTGCTGAAAAACGCCTATATGAAGAAGTCCTCCAAGGAATTCATCCGTATGCTTGGTGAGAGCATCAACAAGTTTACCTTGTCAGACATGAATTGCTTTGCTTCTCTCTGATGGCGATGAGTGTCTGATGCCTTTCCATAGCGTTGCTTTGTGGGGCCGGAAATGCCACTTTCCGCCTCCCGTTCCGTTCGTTTCGTTTAGCAAATTAAATTAATTTACCGCGCAAATTAAATTGATTTACTTTTCAAATTACATTAATTTACCGTGCAAATTAATATAATTTGCTGATGCGGCGCGGTGCTTTCCGGGCTGCATTTCGCTGCTTTTCCTGTTGCTTTCCATGGCTTTGTCTGTTGTTCGGCACTGCCACCAAGGAGCGAAAACCGGTGAGAGGTAACGCCTTTTTGCTTGAAAACGAGGCATTTGTTTGGTAGATTTCAGAAAAATGATTAATTTTGCAGTGCATATGGTATGTCTTTCTAAATGAGAAGGTTTACCCTACGTGAAAAGATGAAATGCGAATTAAAAATAATAGTATAAGAAACATGTACAAATCTTTCTTTATGTTTACAGCCCTGCTATGCACCGTCGTGCAGGGAATGTGGGCACAGACTGGTGTCAATACCGAAGAGGCGCTGACAACAGCCGTGGCCAACGGCGGCAGCGTACAGTTGACCGGCGACATCACACTGAGTAGCCGTTTGGAAATCGCTAAAGGCAAGACCGTCAGCATCGACCTGAACGGCCACACGCTGAAACGTACAATGGAGGCGGCTGCCGACGACGGCAACGTCATCTACGTATCTGAGGGCGCCACGCTGACCATCAGCGACGGCGGAGACGGCGGCCAGATCAGCGGCGGATGGGCCAAGGAAGGCGGTGCCATCTATAATGCCGGCACGCTGAACATCCAGGGCGGCGACATCACCCAGAACAAGGCGAGCAGCCAGGGCGGCGGCATCTGGAGCAAAGGCACATTGACACTCAGCGGCGGAACCGTCAGCCACAACGAGGCTCCCTCTACGGGTGGCATCGACAATACGGGCACAATGACCATGAGCGAAGGAACCGTCAGCAACAACAAATCCACTACGTGGGGCGGCGGCGGTATTGCCAACCACCACACGATGACCATCAGCGGGGGAACCATCAGCAACAACAGGGCCGATAACGCCGAGGGCGGCGGACTCTGGAACGAAGGCACCTTAGAGATGAAGGGCGGCAAAGTGATAGGAAACCACACCAAGACGGACGGCGGCGGCATCTGGAACACTGGGCGGCTCAAGATGGAGGGCAACATCTATGTACAGAATAACTTCAAGAATCCCACCATTGCAAACAACGTCTTCCTCGACGGCGAGAGCGTCATCGGCGTATCGGGCGCGCTGACGGGCAGCAACATCGGCGTGAGTATTGCCCAGTCAGGCCGCGTCTTCACCAACGGATATGCGAGTCAGAACCCCTCGGCGGCAGCAGATGCCTCCTTCCACAGCGACAAGTCCAACTATACCATTGTGGAAAGAGGCAGCGAACTGGCTGCCACCATCCTCTACAACGTGCGCTCGTGGGACGCAGAGAACAAGCAAGTGGTCACCACACCAACGCCCTGCCCTGAATATACCGTGATAGAGGGTAGCCACTCCGACGACTGGATTGGCCTTGGAGATGGTTACTATGTGGTGAGCGGCAACGTCACCTACAAGGTGCTCAACATCTTGGGCAGCAACGTCCACCTCATACTTCCCGACAACACCTCGCTTAACTGCGCACACATCAAGTTGGAGGATGGCCACTCGCTCTCCATCTATAGCCAGAGCGACGGCGACAAGCAAGGAAAACTCGTAGCGAAAAACCGCACGGATAGCAAATCTTATGCAGCCATTTATCAATATGCTGCCGCCATTGGAAGCGGTGGCGAGAATATTAATTCGGGAAACCTCTACATCCACGGTGGTGACATCACGGCAGATAATAACAACATTGACCTTAACGGTGCTGCTATCGGTAGCGGGTACAAAGGTGTGTCCGGCGGAGAATTGGTATTTTATGGTGGAAAAGTCAATGCAATCTCCGGCAGTGGTGGTAGTGGCATCGGTAGCGGAAAAGACGCCAAAGGCTCCTCTGTTTCAATTTCGATCTATGGCGGGGACATCACTGCCACCAGCAAAACTAATGCTGGCATTGGCAGCCATGCCAAGACAAATGACATTGTTACCATTTGGGGCGGCACAGTGTCGGCCACTTCCACAAGGGCCGCAGGCATCGGCGGCGGCTATGCAGGAACAGGCGGCAACATACACATCCACGGCGGCACAGTCTATGCCAAATCTGAAGAAGGTGCCGGCATCGGAGGCGGCATCGGAGGAGTAGGCGGTAACGTACACATCCATGGCGGCACAATCTATGCCAAAGGCGGTGTGAAAGCAGCTGGCATCGGTGGTGCAAGTGGAGATTCATATACGGGGCGTAACGTCGGCACGCTTGAAGTGACGGGCGGTTTTGTCTATGCCTCTTCAACTATTATTCCACGAATGAATTGCACAGTGCCTGCCATTGGTTCTGGCTATTATGGCGAGGGTGGCAATATCAGCATCACGGGCGGCACGGTGATTGCTGCAATCGCAAAAACGGAAAGTCGCAAATGTATGCCTATCGGTAGTGGCTACATTAGAGACGACGAAAATGATGTTATCGCAGGGGACAGTCCGTTAGTGGTGGGCGACGGCATGATGGTGTCGTACAGCAACGAGGACTTCGCCCTGACGAAAGATGGCGAGGAGTATTATCAGGCCGCCCCGACAGGCGAACTGACCGTGGCCAATGCCACCGAGCGCGTCAGCAACGCGCAGTTGCGCGGAAACACCTACGTGAAGATTGAGCCGTGCCAGCACACTGGAACCTTCACCTACACCATTATCGACAAAAGTATTCACAACAAGAAATGCGACGCCTGCGGAACGGAATTCGAGGAAGAGCACACCGACGACGCCTGCGAACTCTGCGGACTGGGCAACCAAACCAGGAAGGTTTCAATCTACGTGCCCAATGCGGAGGCCGACGGCAACTACCAACTGCTGAAAGAATACGAGGTGGCTGTGAACAAGGAGTTTGCGCTGCCCGAATGCACCACGGTGCCCGAGGGCTATGTGTTCGAGGGCTGGGAGATGAATCCCGAGACCGTGGGCAACTATAAGGCCATCCGGGGCAACGAACTACAGGCACCCGGCACGGAACTTGCGCTGTCGGGCTACTCCGACGATGCCACGTTCTACGCCCGCTATCTCTACGACTACATCGACTCGTGGACGTGGGAGGATGACGGCTCCTCGTTCGTCGCCAGCCTGAAGCATCCCCAGACCAACACCGTCATTTCTGTGCCCTATAAAGCAGACAAGCCGGACAAGACAAAAATCACCAAGGAAGAAGAAGCCGACGAAAAAGGCAACGTATATGGCAATATCTGCATGGGCTACGTCTATTGGACGGATCCAGAGTCGGGCTACGAATACAGATTCTCAAGCCTGCACCACGCCTTTAACCAACTGACCATGACCGACAACGCCGACAACGCCACGGCCATCGGCCAGGCAGCGGGCAAGACGATGGAGCGCGTCACTCTGAGCGGACGCACGCTCTACCGCGACGGTTCGTGGAACACGCTCTGCCTGCCCTTCGACATTCCGCGCGGCTACGACCCGGCACTGCTCTACAATGCCAGTGCGGTGAAGATGCTCGATTCTTCCGACTTCGAAAGTTCAACGGGAACGCTGACGCTGAACTTCGCCGACCGCGGTGAGATTCCTGCCGGTACGCCCTTCCTCGTGAAGTGGGAAAACGAACTGGACGACAGCGGCAAGCCCGTACTTGGCGACATCACCGACCCCTACTTCCAGTATGTCACCATTCCCGAGAGTGTGACTGCCGGAAAGACCTCTACCGATTATGTTGACTTCGTGGGCACGTTCTCGCCTGTGGATTTGGAGGGTAACGACCGCAAGGTGCTCTTCATGGGCAGCAGCAACACGCTCTACTACCCCAGCAAGAACCTGAGCGTGAATGCCTGCCGCGCCTACTTCAAGCTGAACGGCATCACGGCAGGCGACCTGGAAGCCAATGGGGCCAAAGCCTTTGTGCTGAACTTCGGCGACGAAGAAACCACTTCTATAAATGAAGCGTTAGGCGTTAAGCGTGAAGAGTCGGCTGCCGCATGGTATTCTATTGACGGACGGAAACTCAACGGCCAGCCGTCGCAGAAGGGGCTGTATATTCATAATGGGAAAAAGTTCGTGGTGAAATAACCCCCGTTCAGCCGAACCAACGGAGGGCATGGGTTATGGGTTATGGATTAAGGATTATGGATTAAGGAATAAAGATTAAGGATTAAGGATTAATGGCAGAAATAAAAATGAAAAAGAATTATATAGTACCAAAAGTAAGCCTGATCAAGACGGAGGATTACGAACTGCTGGTCGGAACGGGTGCCGGTAGCGACATTGTCGAATCTGAAAACAGCATTACCAATCCCATTGCAGGAAGCGATGTCCGCTACGGCGAAGAAAGTCCCGAAGACGAAATACCTCGCGCCCGCAAGGCCTTCGATTTCTTCGAGTGACTCCATCGCGCAGAAGATGAATCTCGATACAGACCGTTATGCTATTGAGATAGATGCGGGTAGGGTTCTACTACCTTGCCCGCCTTTTTTTTGTGCTACGTTATGGCTGGCGGCGATGAGAGGCGAATTGTTTTTTTTGTTGTGGGTAGCCGTGCGTGGGTGGCTTAACACAAATATCGTTGCCTCTTAGGTGTGTCAATGGCGGGGCGAAGTGAAAACTTTGGCCTGATAATGTGCCGGTTGTTTTGTTTTTTGCAAAATAATGCGTAACTTTGTCGCCGAAAGGTAATAACCATTGATATGAAAGAATTAGCATTAAAGTACGGATGCAATCCGAATCAGAAGCCTTCGCGCATTTTCATGGCGGAGGGCGAACTACCCATTGAAGTACTCAACGGCCGTCCCGGCTATATCAATCTGCTGGATGCGCTGAACAGTTGGCAGTTGGTGAAGGAACTGAAAGCCGCTACCGGCCTGCCCGCAGCCGCCTCGTTCAAGCATGTGTCACCGGCAGGTGCTGCCGTTGGTCTGCCGCTCAGCGATACACTGAAAAAGATTTATTTCGTGGATGATATCGAGGGCTTGGACGATTCGCCCGTGGCCTGTGCTTACGCCAGGGCGCGCGGTGCCGACCGTATGAGTTCGTATGGCGACTTCGTGGCTCTCTCTGACACGTGCGACGCGGTGACGGCAACCTTGCTGAAGCGCGAGGTGTCAGACGGCGTGATTGCTCCCGACTTCACCGAAGAGGCTTTGCAGATACTGCGTGAGAAGCGCAAGGGTACATATAACGTAATCAAGATGGATGCTGCCTACGTGCCTGCGCCGGTGGAATGCAAGCAGGTGTTCGGCATCACCTTTGAGCAGGGACGCAACGAGATCAGACTTGACGACCCCGCCTTGTTTGAGAATGTGCCGACGCAGAACAAAGTGTTTACCGACGAAGCGCGCCGCGATTTGATGATTGCCCTGATTACGCTGAAGTATACGCAGAGCAACAGCGTGTGCTATGTGAAAGACGGACAGGCCATCGGCATCGGTGCCGGACAGCAGAGCCGCATCCATTGCACCCGACTGGCAGGCAACAAGGCCGACATCTGGTGGCTGCGCCAGCATCCCAAGGTGATGAACCTGCCGTTTGTGGACGGCATCCGACGCGCTGACCGCGACAACACCATCGATGTATATATCAGCGACGACCACGACGACGTGCTGGCTGATGGTATCTGGCAGCAGTTCTTCAAGGAGAAACCCGAGGTGCTCACGCGTGAGGAAAAGAAGGAGTGGATAGCGAAGAACACGGGCGTTGCCCTGGGCAGCGATGCTTTCTTCCCCTTCGGCGACAACATTGAGCGTGCCCACAAGAGCGGCGTGCAGTATATTGCCCAGGCAGGCGGTTCGGTGCGCGACGACCATGTCATCATGACATGCGACAAATACGGCATTGCCATGGCATTCACTGGTGTGCGCCTGTTCCACCATTGATCTCCGACGCGGAACGAGATGATGAAGAAGATTGTCGGACAAAGCATGATGAATAAACAATATGGATGATTTCGAGAAAATCCTTGAGAGTGGGATTCACTTTGGAAGGGGCGGCCAGAAAAAGGTGGACGACGACAAGGTGAAGACCAAGGCAAAGAAAAAGAAGTATATCACCGGTGCGCACGGCAGCGGCTCGGCCATGCAGAAAGCCAAGTATCGCCAGCAGCGCGCAAACCGGCACAAAGGAAAATAGGAGGGGAAAAGATGATGAAAAGAGTGTTGTTGTGCTTGCTGCTGACGGCAGTGGGAATGATGGCCCAGGCCCAGGAAGGCGACCGCGTCTTCTATTCGAGACCTGGCGGTGCCTATTATTTGGGCTTGCAGGGATGGAGTCCCAATCCTATCGGTACGACACTGATTGTGAAGCCCTGGACGCAGGTGACATTCAAGAATGGCTGCACTGACAGAGCCGGTGCCCAATGGAAAGACTATATGGGCAACGACAATTATACCGTGGATGCCAATAATGATTTCAGTCTGGAAACCGTTCCGACCGTCATCAAGGACGGGTACTGGTATTATGAGAGAGTGATGCCAACCATCACGGCGGGCGGCGTTTCCTATACGCTGGGGCAGGACAGCAGGTTCTGGGATGCCGACTATGGCTCAACCATCGCCACCACTTCAGAACCGATGCCGATGTCGCTCGTAGATTGTTCGCGGAAACTGGCCGCGTCGTCTGACGGCACGATGCAATACAACATCTTTATCAGTTCCCCGCAGGATCGCTACGTGTACGGAACAGCCTCGGTGACAGTGACAGAAGGAACCTCCACGAAAACCTATTATCAGCAGGGCGTGTTGCAGTTGTTTGAAAAACCGATGAGTGCCCTATATATAGATAAGGTGACGGTACCGGCGTTCTCGTTCTCGAAGAACAAGATTGCCGCAGGCGCGCTGACGCTGACCTTCTATGAGGTGGAACTCAAGTCTGACGGTATCAAGCGGAAAGGGGAGATGATCTACCAGATGAAGTGCGATGCGGCGGAATCTATCGACCGCAGCAGTTCCGTGCATGGAGCGTTTGACCGCTTTGTGCTGATTTTCAACCGCAAACAGGCAACAGACCAGATTGTGCTTACGGATGAGTTCTTCGTGGAGATTGACGGATTCTCTGACGAGGGCATGGATATCGGACTTGCCGCAGCCTACATCGATCCTATTGACAAAGAAGCCGTGAGCGGGGGACTGGTGACGCTTCGCGATGCCAACAAGCAGAAGACCAACCTGGCCTATTCGCTCAATGCCGAAGTGGTTCCGGTGATGAGTTTGTATGGCGTGTATGACCATGTGATTGTCGGCAATTCTCGTGTGACTGTCCCCACAGCGGGCGGAAACGTGAATACGACCGTGTATACGTGTATGAACTGGAACGCCGCCAGCAGCGAACCGAACTATACGATAGAAGGGCTTCCCGACTGGCTCTCCGTTTCGGTTGACGATTCAAAGCACGATTTCTATTCTTTCGTCAACGAGGGGCAGTGGAGCCTGGGTAATGGCGCGAATACTCTGACGTTCACAGCCCAGCCTTTGCCAGCCAATGAGGAGGGCAGGGCGGCTACGCTTGTTGTGAAAGGCAAGGGAGTGAGCGGTACCATGACGGTTGTGCAAGGCAATGTGGAAGCCGGCGTGCACGGCATCACGACCGACGAGTCTCTTTCGAACATGCCGGTCTACGACCTGTCTGGTCGCCGGGCAGGCAAGAATGCCAAGGGTATTCTGATTCAGGGAGGAAAGAAAATCTTGCGATAATCGGTGAGCCGAGCCAGCAATCTATACAGAAAATGCGAAATCCCGTTAAAGGATTTCGCATTTTCGTAGCGAGGGTGGGTCACGATCCCACGACCTCCGGATTATGAATCCGACGCTCTAACCAGCTGAGCTACCTCGCCATCGGTTTCTGTTTTGCGGGTGCAAAGGTAATATAAAAAGTTTAAATACACAAAATAATTTCAAGAATATTTTTTGTTTTGTCCTTTTTTTTGTACATTTGTAGCGAAAAAGTCATAAATATAGTTTGTCAAACAACGCCATGAAATGAAAAAGCATCAGTTAAGTATAGAGAAGGAACTGAAATGCAAGTCTCCAAACATTATCTGGCCACTGCTCAGCACGCCGGAAGGTCTCGCCAAATGGATAGCCGATGAAGTGGAACACGAAGGTGAATGGTTGAAATTCACATGGGGCGAAGTGTGGAGGAACCATGAGATTCGTCGAGCCAAAGTGCTTGAGGAGCAGCGCTTCAAGCATATCCGTTATGCTTGGGAGAATGATGAAGATCCAGACTCTTTCTGGGATTTGCAGATGGAAAAGAGTGACATCACAGGCGACTATATCTTGATTATCACCGACCATGCATGGATGGAAGATGTGGAAGACTTGAAAGATATCTGGTACAGCAATCTGGAACAACTGCACAACAACACGGGTTTATAATCATTTATTTACTATTCTTCATTGCTATCAAGAAAATTTAAGTAACCTTTGGTTCTAAATTCATAATAAATTTGTAACTTTGCACCCTGCATCAGTGTGTATGCATATATCATAATGTTTAGAATCAAAAAACTCGACATATTCATAGCCAAACAGTTTGCGCTGTTATTCGTGGGTACTTTCTTCATCTGCCAGTTTGTGCTGATGATGCAGTTCTTGTGGCGATATGTCGACCAACTTATCGGTAAAGGACTGTCGATGGAGGTGCTGGCGCAGTTTTTCTGGTATATGGGACTGATGCTTGTGCCGCAGGCGTTGCCGCTGGCCATTCTGCTTTCCTCGCTTATTACTTTCGGAAACCTTGGAGAAAGCAGTGAACTGACCGCCATCAAGGCTGCCGGCATCTCGCTGATGCAGGCGTTCCGCCCGCTGATTTTCATTACGGTGTGCATCATGTTGGGGTCGTTCTATTTCCAGAACAATATCGGCCCGCATGCCAACAGGTCGCTGGGACAGTTGCTGCTATCGATGAAGCAGAAAAGCCCGGAACTTGAAATCCCTGAAGGTATTTTCTACGACGGTATACAGGGAACCAATATCTATGTGCAGAAAAAGGACACGAAGACCGGCATGCTCTATGGCATGATGATCTATCGTATGACAGATAGTTTTGAAGATGCGGCCATCATATTGGCTGATTCCGGAATGATTCAGTCGACCGCAGAGAAGAAGCACCTGCTGCTTACGCTCTATAACGGTGAGTGGTTTGAGAACATGAAGAGCCAGGAACTGGCAGGAAGCGCCAGTGTGCCGTATCGCCGCGAGAGTTTCACGCATAAGCAGATCCTGCTTGACTTTGACGCTGATTTCAATATGACCGACGCCGGTGTGCTGGCTAATGACGCGCGAGGGAAGAGTCTGCTTGAAATCAGTCATGACATTGATTCCATCAACGCGCAGTATGACAGTGTGGGCAGGGGATTCTATGAGGATGTCAAGAGGGCTTTCTTCGCTTCGGGCAGCATCAGCAAGAGTGACTCGCTGAGGGCCAAGAAGATGGCAGGCACAAAGACGTTCAACATTGACACGGTATACAACAGGATGAGCGCAAAAGACAAGAAGGAGGCGGTTTCGCATGCCTTGAGGCGGGTGCAGCAACAGGTGAACGACCTGGAGTTCAAGTCGCTGGTTACCAGTGATGCCGACAGGCTGATACGATTGCACAAAATCTGGGCCATTGATAAATTCACGTTGTCGCTCTCGTGTCTGATCTTTTTCTTTATCGGTGCGCCGCTGGGTGCCATCATCCGCAAGGGTGGATTGGGAATTCCTGTTATCATCTCCGTGCTTGTCTTCATTGTTTATTATATTTTCGACAATACCGGCTATCGTATGTCGAGAGGAGGCATGTGGTCGATCTGGTTCGGTAAGGGAATCGCCACGGCAGTGCTTGCACCGCTGGCTGTTTTCTTCACCTACAAGGCCAACAACGACTCGGTGGTGTTCAACATGGACTTGTATCGCACGTTCTTCATGCGCTTGCTGGGATTGCGCCTGAAACGCCACGTCTATGCAAAGGAGGTGATTATCCAGGATCCGGATTATACAGAAGATGCGCGTGTGCTGCAGCAGGTGAGCGACGATGCCACGGAATATGCGCATGCCCACAAACTCTACAGTTTGCCGAATCCCATCAAGGTGTTCTTCAAATACGAGCCTGATGACAAAATCGAACATATCAGTAATACGATGGAGAGTGTCATCGAAGACCTTTCCAATACCAGGGACAAGGCCATTCTCACAGAACTCAGCCGATACCCGGTGGTGTCGGCAAAGGCTCATACCCGTCCGTTTGAACACAAATGGATGAACATCGTGGCGGCCATCATTGTGCCAGTGGGCATTTTCCTTTATGCCAGAATGTGGATGTTCCGTCTGCGACTGCTGAAGGATTTGCGCACCATCAAGCAGACAAACGCAAGCATTATCAACAGAATTAACGAAATCATACATATATAATATAAGGTATAAGACATGGAAGACATCAAACTCAGCAGCATCGAAGAGGCTGTGAAGGATTTCAAAGATGGAAAATTCGTCATCGTCGTTGATGATGAAGACCGCGAAAACGAGGGCGACTTGATTTGTGCCGCGGAAACAATCACGCCTGAAATGGTGAACTTCATGCTGAAGAATGCACGTGGCGTGCTTTGTGCGCCTATCACCAATTCACGTTGTGAGGAATTGGAACTGCCGCACCAGGTGATGGAGAACACATCCATGCTCGGCACCCCGTTTACTGTTACCGTGGACAAACTGGAAGGATGCAGCACGGGTGTGTCTGCCCACGACCGCGCCGCTACCATTCGTGCTTTGGCTGATCCTGCTTCCACCCCTCACACTTTCGGCAGACCCGGGCATATCAACCCGCTCTATGCGCAGGAGAACGGTGTGCTCAAGCGAAGCGGTCATACCGAAGCAGCCATCGACCTGTGCCGCTTGGCCGGAATGTATCCCGCCGGTGCACTGATAGAAATCATGAACGAGGATGGAACGATGGCAAGAATGCCGCAGTTGATGGCCTTTGCCAAGAAGCATGACCTGAAAATCATTACCATCAAGGACATGATTGCCTACCGACTGAAGAAAGACTCCCTCGTGGAGATGGGGGAAGAAGTGGATATGCCTACTCAGTACGGACACTTCAAGATGGTGCCGTTCCGCCAGATCAGCAACGGACTGGAGCATTTTGCCCTTATCAAGGGCGAATGGAAAGAGGGCGAGCCCGTGATGGTGCGCGTTCATTCTTCGTGTGCTACAGGTGATATCCTTGGTAGTCTGCGGTGCGACTGTGGTGAGCAACTGCATAAGTCAATGAAGATGATTGAAGCCGAAGGGCGAGGTGTCCTGGTGTATATACAGCAAGAAGGACGTGGCATCGGCTTGATGAACAAGATTGCTGCCTATAAGTTGCAGGAAGAAGGATACGACACGGTGGAGGCTAATGTGCATCTGGGCTTCAAGCCGGATGAGCGGGATTACGGGTGCGGAGCGCAGATACTGCGCAAACTCGGTGTCCAGAAGATGCGCCTGCTGACCAACAACCCCGTGAAGCGCGTGGGACTGGAAGCATACGGGCTGGAAATCGTGGAGAACGTTCCCATCGAGATCACTCCAAACCCTTTTAACATCAAATATCTGAAAACGAAAAAGGACAGAATGGGGCATCTGCTCCATCTCTGATGAATCAAAATGACAGATACCATCCGTTTTTTTTGACTATTTGCTGAAATAATAAAGATTTTTTTTCGTTTTTAAAATAAAATGCGTAAATTTGCATGATTAACGGAAAAAGTCCTGCTCGCAGGATTCTATAAATAGCATTAATATATGGCAAAATTATCCAATCGCCTCAATCGTCTTGCTCCTTCTGCAACATTGGCCATGTCGCAGAAAAGCAGTGAAATGAAAGCATCGGGAATCGACGTTATCAACCTGAGTGTGGGAGAACCTGATTTCAATACTCCTGACCATATCAAGGAAGCAGCCAAAAAGGCCGTTGACGAAAACTGGTCAAGATATTCTCCTGTTCCAGGATATCCTGACTTGCGTAAGGCGATTGCCGCAAAGTTGAAGAACGAGAATCATCTTGAGTATACTGAAAATGAAATCATCGTGTCTAACGGAGCCAAGCAAAGCGTTTGCAATACGGTGATGGCTTTGGTGGACGACGGTGAAGAGGTGATTATCCCCGCTCCCTATTGGGTGAGTTATCCTCAGATGGTGAAACTGGCTGGCGGAACGCCTGTCATCGTGGAAGCCGGGTTTGACCAGAACTTCAAGATGACGGCCAGCCAACTCGAATCGGCCATCACGGACAAGACGCGACTGGTGATTCTTTGTTCGCCCAGCAATCCAACGGGCAGCGTATATTCAGCAGCAGAACTGGAGAGCCTGGCTCAGGTGATACTCCGTCATGAGGATTTGTTCGTGCTTGCTGATGAAATCTATGAACATATTAATTATGTGGGGGCGCATGCCAGCATCGCACAGGTGCCAGGGATGAAAGAGCGCACCATCATTGTGAATGGTGTCAGCAAAGCATACGCCATGACTGGATGGCGTATCGGATACATCGCTGCTCCTGAGTGGATCGTGAAAGGCTGCAACAAACTGCAGGGACAATATACAAGTGGTCCATGCTCTGTCAGCCAGAAAGCAGCCATGGAAGCCTATCTGGCTTCGCAAGACTGCGTGGAAGAGATGCGCAAGGCTTTTGAGCGCCGCCGCGATTTGATATATAGTCTGGCAAAGGATATTCCCGGATTGGAGGTGAATAAACCGGAAGGTGCCTTCTATCTGTTCCCCAAATGCAGCAGTTTCTATGGCAAGAGCGACGGGGAGCGTAAGATCAGCAGTTCCACCGACCTCGCAATGTATTTGCTCGAAGTAGGACATGTGGCAACAGTCGGTGGCGATGCCTTTGGCGACCCAGATTGTTTCAGAATGAGTTATGCCACGAGTGATGAAAACATTGTAGAGGCAATGAAAAGAATCAAAGACACGCTGGCCAGGCTCAAATAAGCATGAATGAGATTGGTAAATACGCATAAAATAAAAAAAACGGGGATTTGTATTGTTAAAACTTATTAAACACTCCCTCGTTTGCTTATAATTTGTTATCTTTGCCAAGTCTATTCGGTGCTAAAACAAACCGACCGTTCTTAATGACGGTCTTCATTATGAGTATTTTAACTTAATTTATTAATAACTAAAATTTAAATTCAAAATTATGGCAACTACACAAGCTAAAGCAGTGAATCCTAAGAAAAAGTCAGGATTCCAGGGAGTTCAAGCAGCTATTTGGATTATCGTAGCATGTTTCATTGCTGCTGTTTGTTTCTACAAATTCGTGTTGGGTAACCCGGCTAACTTCGTTGACGGCAATCCCGAGAACGCAGTGAAAGACGGAAGTCTCTTAGGTTTGGTTTACAAAGGAGGTATCGTCGTTCCTGTGATCATCACATTGCTGTTCACCGTTATCGCACTGAGCATCGAGCGCTGGTTGGCACTCCGCACAGCATTTGGAAAGGGAAAACTCCCGAAGTTTGTTGCTAACATCAAGGCCGCTCTGAAGGCTAATGACTTTGCTAAGGCTCAGAAACTTTGCGACGACCAGAAAGGTTCTGTAGCAAATGTTATCGGTGCTACTCTCGCTACCTACAAGAAGATGGAGGAGACCGCTGGTATTAGCAAGGAAGAGAAGATCGCTAAGATTCAGGCTGCTTATGACGAGGCTACTCAACTTGAGATGCCTACTCTGCAGATGAACATGCCGATTCTCGCTACAATCGTTACTCTGGGTACACTTACCGCTCTGTTCGGTACTGTGGTTGGTATGATCCGTTCATTCGCCGCTCTGGCTGCCGGTGGTGGTGGTGACTCACTCGCTCTGTCACAAGGTATTTCTGAGGCCCTCGTTAATACCGCTTCTGGTATTTTGACATCTTGGGGTGCTGTGATCGCTTATAACTACTACACGAACAAGATCGACAAGTTGACCTACGCTCTCGACGAGGTTAACTACACCATTGCTCAGACTTACGAAGAGAATCACAAGGATGAGGCTTAATTTTTGCTAACCCTTTAAAACATTTATCATTATGGGTAAAGTAAAAGTTAAGAAAAGTGACGTCTGGATTGACATGACACCTATGTCCGACGTGATGGTGCTTTTGCTGACCTTCTTCATGATGACATCTACATTCGTGAAGAACGAGGCAGTGAAGGTTGTCACCCCGGGTTCTGTGTCAGAGATCAAGGTTCCTGAGAACAACGTGCTGACGTTGCTTGTTGACAAAGACGGTAAGGTTTTCGCTGGCATGGACACACCTGCCAAGCAGGAAACTCTGCTGCTCGACATGGCAAGCAAGTACGGTATCAGCCTCACTCAGGAGCAACTTGAGAACGGACGTGGTTCCGCCAACATTGGCGTGGCGATGAAAGATTTGAATGAGTTGCTTTCACAACCGTCTGAGAAACTCAACGAGTTCCAGCAGGTGCGCGGTATTCCTACCGACAGTGTAAACGGCGGAATGAGTGAGTTCCAGGACTGGGTGACAGCAGCCTATGATGCAAACGGCGAGGAAATGAAGTTGGCCATCAAGGCTGACCAGGGCACTCCTTACAAAGTCATCAAGAAGATGATGTCGGAGTTGCAGGACATGAACCGTAACCGTTACTTCCTGATTACTTCATACAAAACAAATTCGGAGGACTAAGTCATGGCAAAGAAAAAAGAAAGTAAGCAGAAAAAGATGAATGTCCGCGTCGACTTCACGCCGATGGTGGATATGATGATGCTTCTTATCACGTTCTTCATGCTCTGTACGTCTCTGGCTAAACCGCAGACGATGAACCTGACCATGCCGAGTAACGATAAGAATTTGCAAGATGAACAGAAGAATGAGTCTAAGGCTTCTCAGACCATTACTATCTATGTATGCGGTAATGACAAGATTTACCATATCGATGGTATTCCTAACTATGATGATCCTACTTGTCTGAAAGAGACCACATGGGGCAAGGACGGTATCCGCAAAGTGCTCATTGAGCATGTCACTGAAGACGGATCAACTCCTGTTCAGGAAGTGATGGCTGCCAAAGCCAAACTCGACCAGAAGAAACTGGAGAACCCAAGCCAGTGGCCAGACAGTCTGTATGACAAGGAACTGAACAAGATCAAGAAAGGTGATATCGACGGACAGAAAGTTCCTACGCTTACCATCGTGATCAAGTGTACAGACGAATCATCATACAAGAATATGGTAGACGCTCTGGATGAAATGCAGATTTGCAGCATTGGTACATACGTAATCGACAAGATCAGCGACGATGATCTTAAACTTCTCGAAAAGCGTGGTATCAAGTAATCACTAATCATTAAAGAAAGGAAAAACAATGTCAAAGATTGATTTGGTATCCAACGAATGGGCGGATTTAGTCTTCGAAGGAAGGAATCAGGACTATGGTGCCTATGTGCTCCGTAAGAACACTTCCAAGAGAAATGTCTTATCCCTCCTTATAGTGGTTGCTGCAGGTGTTCTCTTGTACTTAGGCTTGAACATCGTTAAGAAGATTCAGGAAAGCCGCGCCGTGGCCAACACGCAGGCTATCGAACTTTCTGCTCTTAACGAGAAGAAAAAGGAAGCCAAGAAAATAGAGAAGGAAGTTGTGAAGATTGAACCGGAGAAGGTTATCGAGAAGGTGAAGAGTTCTATCAAGTTCACCCCGCCAGTCATCAAGAAAGACGAAGAGGTGAAGGACGACAACCAGATTGACCTTCAGAAGATAGAGAATACCAATACCACCATCGGTGCTTTCACTGTAGAGGGTAACGATGAGGTAGGCGGTGAGGTGCTCAAGGCTAAGGAAGAGATTGCTCAGCCGGAGCCCCCGAAGCATGAAGAGGAGAACAAGGTGTTCGACGTCGTTGAGCAGATGCCTTCATTCCCTGGAGGTATGGGCGCTCTGATGTCATGGCTGAGTCAGAATATCAAGTATCCTGTGATTGCCGCCGAGAATGGTGTTCAAGGTCGTGTAATCGTTCAGTTCGTGGTTGAGAAAGACGGTTCTGTAACCGACGTGCGTGTTGCAAAGTCTGTTGACCCGTCACTCGACAAGGAAGCACAGCGCGTGGTGAAGGCCATGCCGAAGTGGATTCCTGGTAAGCAGAACGGTTCCGCTGTACGTGTGAAGTACACAGTTCCTGTAACATTCAAACTTCAGTAATCATTACAGATAATGTATAAGAACTTATTCTACAGTATAGTAGGATTATCTATTGTTTTCGGTTTGTTCTCATCCTGTGAGGACAAACCGAAAAACGGTAGGACAGACACATTCTCATCGGGCGAGATTAGTTTTGCTTCCGACGAGAGTTTCAGCCCTATCATAGAAGAAGAGATTCAGGTGTTCGAGGCTTCTCATCCGAAAGCAAAGGTGACACCCATCTACACCAACGAGATTGATGCCGTCAATCTGTTGCTCAGCGACAGTTTGTATCTGGCCATCACTGCTCGCGATTACACAAAAGAAGAGTTAGACAACCTCAAGAGTAGAGGTTTCCAACCGCGTTCACTCCCTCTTGCTTACGACGGGCTGGCCCTGATTTGCAACAACCAGAATACGGATTCCTGCATTTCTGTCACCAACGTGAAGCGAATCTTGAGCGGAGAGGCCACCAAGTGGAGCGATGTCGTTCCGGGGTCCAAGCGCGGGGAAATCTGGGTTTGTTTCGACAACAAGCAGTCAAGCACAGTACATTACTGTGTTGATTCTATTCTCGGAGGGAAACCCATCAACAGCCCGAACATCTTTGCTGCCAAGACCAGCAAGGAGGTGATCGAGTATGTTGAGAAAACGCCAAACGCCATTGGCATCATTGGAAGTAACTGGCTTAACGACAAGCGGGATACCACCAATGTCACATTCAAGAAGAACATAACAGTCATGTCAGTAAGCAAACTGGAAAACGCAACAGAGATGAACAGTTGGAAGCCTTACCAGGCATGGTTACTGAACGGAAGATATCCGTTCGTAAGAACGATATATGCATTAGTCAACGACCCCAGAAACGGTCTGCCATGGGGATTTGCCAATTTCATCACCCAACCCAAGGGACAGATGGTGGTCTTCAAGACTGGTTTGCTGCCTGTAAGAGGCGACATCAGTATCCGAGACGTTAATGTGCACGACTATGGTTTTTAAGTTTTTTTTAATCGCAGATATTTAAACTACCGAGAACGGATACACATCAAAAGTGTGATAACTTAAGTATAACATTAAAAAAAGAAATTATGAAAGCAATCAAATATTTCTTCGCTGGTGCTTTGATGCTAGGCATCTCAGCCCACACAATGGCACAGGATGTTAAATCTCAGATTGATGCCATCACAAAGGTTATCGTAGACAACAAAGGCAACGCTGCCGCTGTTAAGGACGCTGTCAAGGAATACTTGAAGGTGAACAAGAAGAACGCAGAGGCACTTGCTGGTCTGGGTCGTGCATATCTTGACATCAAGGATCAGGCCAATGCCCTGAAGTATGCAGACATGGCTATTAAGGCAAACAAGAACAGTGCCGCAGGCTATCTGCTGAAAGGTGATATGGCTGCACAGAACGATGATGGCGGTGAGGCTGCCATGTGGTATCAGACCGCAACACAGTTCGATCCCAAGAACCCTCAGGGCTATATCAAGTATGCACGTGTTTATCAGAAGGTGGACGCTGCCGGTGCTGAGGAGATGCTCCGCAAACTCACTTCCATCGATCCTTCCTATCCCGTGGATGCTGAGATTGCCCACATGTATTATGCCAACAACAAGTTTGCCAAGGCTTTGGAGAACTATCAGAAGGTAGACAAGGCAAAACTCGAAGACGACAAACTCACAGAGTATGCCCTCGCAGCCTATTTCCTCGGCAAGTCAGAGGCAAGTCTTGAGGCTTCAGAATATGGAGCAGCCAAGTATCCGCGCAGTGCTGGTTTGAACCGTCTGTCGTTCTACAACCACACCGACTTGAAGAACTACGACAAGGCTCTGCAGTTTGCTGATGCCCTTTTCAACAGGAGCGACAGTGCCAAGTTCGTGGGACGCGACTATCTCTATTACGGTCATGCACTCAAAGGTGGTGGCAAGTATGCAGAGGCTATTGAGAGCTTCAAGAAGACATACGAACTCGACAACACACAGAACGATGTGCTGAAACTGATCTCTGATTCTTATCTCGAGAAGAAGGAGCATGACAATGCCGTAGAGTATCTCAAGAAGTTCATTGCTACTCAGGACAAGAAGAAGGCCAGCGACTATACAGCCATGGCAAAGATCTATCTTGATCTTGCAGAGCAGTGCCTCGACCAGGCAGAAAAGGAGAAGGCTCTGTTGAAGGCCGATCAGGCTTATGCCGACATGGCAGTAGACATGCCCAACAACGAGGACTATGCTTCTTATCAGCGTGCTCACATCCACCACATGATCAACGGTGACATCAAGAAGGGTGCAGCCAAGCCCTACTATGAGAAGTATATTGAGTTGCTGGAGCCGAAGGCAGAGCGTTCAAATGCTGAGAACACCACACTGGCAGAGGCCTACAACTATCTCAGTGTCTACTACATTCAGAACGACAATGTGGCTAAGGCCAAGGAGTATGCTGCTAAGTTGCAGGGCATACAGCCAGACAACGAAACAGCCAAGCAGATTCTTGCCCTGTAGTCATCTGTCTGCATAGCAGATCATTTAAGAATGATTCCCAAAGATTTCAGCATCTTTTGGGAATCATTTCTTATATTTCAGTCATTTCTTGTAGTTCACAGAGTGAACATTGCGATATGAAACAGTTAGTAAGCATTTTGATAGCAATTGTTGTCGCATCAGTGGCATTCCTTTCGTGCAGTCAACCCCGCTATCCGCATTCTCTGCTTATGGCCGACAGCCTTGCTGAAGTCCGCCCTGACAGTGCCGTGGCCTTGCTGAACCGCCTCCGTCCTCAGATAGAGAGCGAGGGCCGTGCCGTGCGCATGTACCACCGTCTGCTCACCATCAAGGCAGCCGATAAGGCCGACCTATTGGAGCCTTGCACTGACAGCATCCTCCCCATAGTGGCCTATTACGAAGGACGCGGCGACAAGAGCCTCCTTCCCGTAGCCTACTACTATGCCGGCCGTACCTATTATGAACTGCACGATGCGCCGCAGGCGCTGGACTATTTCCAGAAGGCGGCAGAGACGGCAGGAGAAGACTGGGCTCTTAGGAGCAGGATATTCAGTCACATCGGCTATATCTTTATTAATCAGGGACTCTATAGTGAAGCCCAACAGCCGTTCAGGGAACAGTATCATTCTTCCTTGCGGGGAAACGATATGGTTGATATGGTCTATGCCTTGCGCGATTTGGCAATAAGCCTTGAAGCAGAAAATGAGCATCAGGAGTCTTTAGACACCCTGAAAAGTGCTTATTCTATGGCCAAAAAGTCAGGTGACCAGCATGCTGTGCGCAGTATAGAACTGGCACTTGCCAATCAATACAAGCATATGGGGAAGCCAGACAGTTCCCTCCGCTTTGTCCGTCCTATACGTGAAAGTATCCCTATGCTGAGCAAGAGTGTAGTTTATTCCACACTGTTCGGCATATATAAGGCATCAACCCATACAGATTCAGCGTTCTACTATGCAAGACTGATGGAGGCAGAAGGAAATGCCTATGCAAAAGACAGCGCATCAAAGTATCTAACTCGCTACTATCTTGAAAGAGGCGATGCCTCTCAGGCGGCAAAGCATTATCTGACTTATCTTTCCTACGATGATTCTATAAGGGAAATCACTCGAACACGTGAAGTGGCCCGCGTGAATGCTCTTTACAACTATCAGCAGCGCGAGAAAGAGAACGCCCGGCTTAGAAAAGAAAAACAGCGTGTTGCTTCAGCCCTTTGTTTCAGTCTGCTGATTCTCATGGTAATGGCATATTTTGCGCTGTTATACAGGAAGAGACTGAAAAGAATGTCACTGATGCAACGCCTCTCCGAACAATTAAAAGAATCAGACGAGAGGAGGCAGCATGCTATAGGTTCGTCAAATGAGTATCATCCGGCAGAGACGTCAGAAACAGATGCCATGCTTGCGGAATGTCGTAGGAATGAGGAAATCAGACTGAAGCAGTCCGGTCTCTACAGAAAGTTCTTTGCTCATGCCGAAGAGAGCCTTCCTCTCAAGTCCGACGATTGGGCTGCCTTGGAGAATCTGTTAGACGCAGAATGCGACAACTTTGCAGTTCGACTCAGAGTCATGTGCAATTTGTCAGAACGAGACTACCGCATGTGTTTCCTTCTACGTCTTCGCATGCCGGTGATGCAGATATCCAAGATCCTTAACGTAGACAAGAGTTCAATATCGAGCCAGCGCAGACGGCTGTACAAGAAACAGACGGGTAGGGCAGGCAGCGCCAAGGACTGGGATGCCTTTATTCTTTCTTTGTGATGAATTGCGAGTTGGCATTTAGTTGGCAATGTTAAAAAGTGTTCCAAAACGGGGAATACCAACAAAATGCCAACTCTTTTTCATGGTCAATCATGCGAAACCACTTATATTTGCAGGCGTGAACACATAAAAGAAATATCATGAAGAAATTTTTTGTATTATTATTCGCTCTCTTTATGTCTGTGCCATTGTGTGCACAAGATCAAGTAGAAGTTGACATGGAGAATGTAGATCCTACTGTTAACGAGGGTCCACGCAAATCGCCTGCCGTGTTACCTCGCGTGTTTTATGGGTCTCAGTCCCTTTCTGTATGGACACCCTATGTGGTGGACATGGTGCAGATAGTCATACGTGATGAGTACGACTCTGTCATCTATGCCACCTTTGCGGTTTTGTCGTCTGGCCTTACCTCGTTCACCCTTACACCAGATGTATGTGCGGAGAAGTATTCCATCGAACTGCTCTATGGCGGAAATCATCTCATCGGCTTTTTCTGACATAATAATATATTATAGGTACGCGTGAAGAATCATTACGCTATGAAAACATTGTTCAAACTCATTCTCTTCTTATCAGCCCTGCCCTTAGGCAGCATGGCACAGACTACAGTATGTTATGAATACGATGCCAGCGGCAACCGCATCCTGCGCACGACCTTGCAGCAACAGTCTCGGGCTAAGACTGCAAGGAAGGCGGCAGGAGCAACCGCCGGCCGCGAAGCGTCGCCGTCGCTGACCGCCATCACCGTTTCACCTAGTCCTGTTCATGCGCGCCTCACCGTGAATGTTCTAGGATGTACGCCATCGAAAACCTGCGAACTGAGCCTCTACGACATGTCCGGGCGGAGGCTTATATACCGCAAGGGTTCTTCGGTGCAGACCGTTCTTGACGTGAGCACCCTGCATCCTGGCTGCTACATTCTCCGCACCGTTTATGGCGGTGAGAAGAAAAGCCATAAGATTATCAAGGAATAATAAACAAGACCAAGGAATATGAAACGCATACTGCTCGCAATATTATTTGTAAACACCATTATGTCCGTATCATGGGCATCTGGGGACACCGACCCGGTGGGAACACCTAAAGGCGCATTTTCCGTATCTCCCACAGGTGCTGCCACCTATACCGTGAGCATCGACCTGCCAGACATCAACACTCAACTTATTCCCCAACTGGGTATTGTCTATAACAGCCAGTCAGGAAACGGCGTAGCGGGTTGGGGCTGTAGTCTTACGGGTGTGTCGTGCATCACCCGCGGAACGAAAGACCTTTTCCACGACGAAGAGGTGAGCGGTATAAGCCATTCTTCGTCCGATGCCTATTATTTAGACGGTCGTCGCCTGATTTTAGAGAGCGGACCAGAGGGAGCCGCCGGTGCAGTCTATCGGATTGAAGGCGATCCCGTTTCTTCAGTAACCATCATGAACGGTTCGTCAGGCCTGTGGTTCGCCGTTCATACAGCCGACGGTCTGGACTATGAATACGGCAATGGCTACAATCAGTGCCAGCGTTTCTACTCCCATTCCGCAAACGAACACGTCACCCGTTCCTGGTATGTGAACAAGGTTAGCAATGCCGTCGGCGACCACATGGAATACTTTTATGAGCATGATATGCAGAGTGCCTACCTGTCGAACATCTATTACAGCAGTGCTGCCGGTCAGAGTGCTTCCGTTACACTGACGTATGAAGACAGGGACGATACTCAAGACTTCTATTTTGAGCGTAGCAAAGGAATTTTCAGGAAACGCCTGAAAAATGTCAGTTCGTCGGTGGGCAGCAGCGTCTATAGTTCTTACGATTTCGGCTATAACGACACTGGCGACAGTTCCGGCATGCCCTACTCACGCCTCACTTCCATAACCGAGAAGAACGGCATCGGTGAGAACCTGCGCCCCATCACGCTGGCTTGGAACTATCTGCCGGACAAGGCACAAAGCGTCTCCACCCCATCTCTGACATTGCAGGAATCAACGAGCGCTATCAGTTATAATGACAAATATTTTTATACCGGCGACATCAATGGCGACGGTATCGGTGATGTCGTACAAATTTCACCTGCCGGGGATAACTGGACATACGCTTTCACCTATCTTTCATATCGCAACACCACGGGTACTGTATCATATCAGTCGCCTCGCTATGCCCGTTTCCCTAAAGACATCGTGTTACCCAAACTTGCATCTTGTGCACAGGGCTATAGTGTGGTAGACCTTGACGGTGATGCGAAGAACGATATTTTTGTAACGCGCATAAATGCTTATCCCAATATAGGAATATACCAGTTTGAGATAGCATACGCGCTTGGTGAAAACATAACAAGCAGTTCGTCCACACTTCAATTCAACTATCTGAACTGGAATCTGGATTATTCAAGGGAAACACCTCTCTACACCTTGACCGATTTCGACAACGACGGAAGGACGGAAGTTCTATATATCGAGAAATCGGAAGCGTCATCCAATAGTTACTTCTTCCGTCTGGCACGTTGGGATTCTCCATATTCCAGTGGCTTTCTCACAATCCCGGCGGCTCCCCAGAAACTTTTCTCCGGTGACTTCAACGGCAATGGCCTTCAGGACATCATTGTGCTTTACAGCAACGGCTACACAATATTCTGGAACCAGGGCGGCACGGCCACATCCTGTCCCTTCTCCGATTCAGCCTGCACGTCCGACAATAGTTACTACCTGAGTGATTACGACCATGTGTACATGGGCGACTTCAACGGCGACGGTCTTCCCGACTTCCTGCTTAACAACGAAAACAACAACATCTGCTATTTCGCGCTGAATACCGGCGGAGGAACGTTCCAGCGTTCAGAAGCATGCCAACTCGACGTGGTCGACCAGTCAACCAACAAGGACGATGAACGCTTCTCTTTCCTTATCTACGACATTGACCACGACGGCCGATCGGATGCCGTCCTTGTGAAATCCTCTTATGTTCACCATGGCGGTTTCACATCCAAGAACGTGTACAATAATACCGCAGTGCGTTGGTTCGTGTCAACAGGCACTTCGTTGCAACTGTTCCGCACACACACCTATACAGACGGCGAGGATGATGCGCGCGCCTACAACCTGCTGTTGGGTGATTTCACCGGCAACGGCGAGGTAGATCTGATGAACTACGGATACGACCTCTACACCTCCGGCATTTCCGTAAACTCGATGTCTGCATCAAGATTAGCAACCTCACAGACCGTGACAGACGACACCGTCGCAGCCGACGATGTCCACGACATGGCAGCCGCAGGTATTGTCGCATCAGAAATCTCCATGCCCGATACCCTTACGCTTAATGGTGTGAATGCCTTGACGGCAACCGGAGCGACTCGAACTTTCCGCCTTTACCGCTGCTACGGCATGACCGTAGACAAGGGCAAGGTGGATGCCATTACCGACGGTATGGGCAACAGAGTAGGAATCAACTACAAACCACTGACCGACGGCAGTGTCTACACGCGCGGTGCGGGCAGCACATATCCTGTTGCTGACATCACGCCAGCCCTGCATGTGGTATCCTCTGTGACTTCTTCCAACGGCTCCGTTTCCGACCTTACAGAGAACTACAGTTACGAAGGCCTGAAGGTGCACCTGCAAGGCCGTGGCCTGATGGGATTTGCCGGGACCACGGTTACGAATGCGGCCTTGGAGACCGGGACGGAAAGCGAGACCCAGTGGGACAGCCAGTTCTTCGTTCCTCGTAAAAGCACCGTCACTACAACCATGGGCAGTTACACGTCTGTCAGCGAGACGACCATGTCCATCGCCTCGCTGCTGAATGGAAAAAACCATTTCGCCTATCCTTCAAGAAAGGAAGACACCGACTTTGACGGCAACACCACGACCACGACCTACTCATACATTACGAACAAGGGTACGCTTGAAAGCGAGTTCACTTCGTGGGGTACTCAGATGTACCGTCAGACCGAGTACGATGGTTATCAACTGTATGGCGGACGCTATCTGCCTGCAGAAGTCACCGTCACTCAGAAACATGAGGACGACGCGCAGCCATATTCTGCAAAAACAACCTACACCTACAACGACCAGGGACTTCCACTCACCGTGACTACTCTCAGCGGCACCGACAAGGCCGCCACCACCACCTATACTTACACTGCAGGCGGCCACGTGGAGAGCCAGACCAGTTCATGGCACGGCATGAGCGACACTTTCTCGAAAAACTACCTTTACTCCGGCGGGCGACCGTATCAGATCACCACGTCGCCGTCCACGTCAACCACCGTCTTCGATTATGACACTTTCGGCAATATCCTTTCCGAGACAGAAACTGCGGGAAGCCGCTCGCTCACCACGACATATACTTACGACGGCTGGGGCAATCCCCTTACCAAGACCTCGCCCGAGGGTATCGTCACGACTTACAGCCGCGGCTGGGGCTTCAACCAGTCGAAGAAATACTACACGGAGGAATCCACTCAGGGGCAGGCTCCTGTCACCGTGTGGTACGATTCGCGAGGCCGTGAAGTGAAGACTGAGAGCAGCGGCCTGCTTGGCGTGGCAGTCACTACGACGACCGTTTACGACAGCAAGGGGCAGGTGGACAGCCGGACCAGCAAGGAGGGCAACCGCACCCAGACAGAGACATTCTCCTACGACAGTCGCGGCCGCGTGCTCACCGACTATCTCAGCACGGGGCGGCAGACATCCTACACCTACGGCAACCGCGTGGTGACCGAGACCATGGCAGGGCGCACATACACCAAGGAATACGACGCTTGGGGGAACGTCACTGAGTCTGAGGATCCCGTATCCACTGTCCGCTATACTTACAATTCGCAGGGCAAGCCCATGAGTGTGACTGCCGGAACGGGCAACCAGGGCAGCACCGTGACGATGGAATACGATGCAGCCGGCAATCAGACCCTTTTGAGCGATCCCGATGCCGGAGACCAGTCCTATACGTACAATGCCCGGGGACAACTGCTGTCGCAGACTGATGCACGGGGCATCACCACCGTGAACACCTACGATGCGCTGGGACGTCTCAGCGAAACCACTGCCGACGGTGAAACCGTGGCCTACCATTACGGCACTTCGGGCGGCACTGCCATGCTGCTCACCAAGGAAGAGCGCGGCAACAGTTACATACAATATGGCTACGACGGCTATGGCCGTGTAACGTCGGCCGTTCGCAGCATAGCAGGGAGCGGACAGTACACCTTCGACTACACCTACAACTCACTGGGGCAGTTGAGCCAAGTGAGTTATCCCAATGGCCTTACCGCCTCTTACGGCTACGACAGCCAAGGCAACCGCACCGGCATCAGCGTGGGCGGCACTCAGGTGTGGGGCGTGTCCTCGCATAGCGGAAAGAACACCCGATGCTGGTTCGGCAATAACGACGTGGTTGTAGAAGATGTTACGCGCGACGATGCCGGCAGGATTACCTATAAGGGCATGATTAACTCTTCGTTGCAGACCATCGTGCGCCCCTTGCTCTATACCTACGACGGGCAGACCGGCAACATCACGAGCCGCTTGGGCGTGAACGGCAGCGGCTACGAATATTTCACCTACGACAGCATGGACCGCCTCACATCTGTGAGCAACACTGCACCATCCGGGCAGCAGCAGTCGATGAACAGCCAGATTGCGGCGGCATTGGGCATTTCTGAGGAGAGCGTACATGTGCAGGACATGCAGAGCCTGAACGCCACGCCTGACATGCAGTCTATCCCCGGCTTGCAGATGCTCCGTGCAGCGGGCTTGCAACCGACTTCGGCTTCTCCTCTTACAGTCCAGTCGTCCATTCCCATGACAATCACCTATGGCGACAATGGCAACATCCTTTCCAAGACAGGCATCGGCACCTACAGTTACCAGAGCCAGAAGCCCCATGCCGTGACGGGAGTGGAGAATACCTCCTCGCTCATCTCCACGGCCACGCAGCAGGCCACATACAACGGCTTCGGCAAGGTGGAGAGCATCACCGACAACGGCTACCGAATGGACTTCACCTACGGCCCGGACAATGAACGGTGGAAAACCGAACTGTACAAGAACAATGTGCTCCGACGCACCACGGTGTATGCCGGCGACTACGAGGAGGTGACGACGGGCAGCACCTCCTTCGGCTACTGCTACTTAGGCGACGGCGTGATCGCCCTCACCGTAGACGGCGGCACACCCTACATCGGCTATGCCTATACCGATAATCTGGGCAGCATCCTGACCGCTGTGAGCACCGACGGCACGGTGGTGTACAATGCCGATTACGACGCATGGGGCAGGCAGAGCGTCACTTCCGACTACGTGGGCTACCATCGCGGCTACTGCGGCCATGAGATGATGCCCGAGTTCGGCCTGATCAACATGAACGGCCGTCTGTACGACCCGGTGCTTGGGCGTTTCCTCTCGCCCGACAACTATGTTCAGATGCCCGACAACAGCCAGAGTTTCAACCGCTATTCCTACTGTCTGAACAATCCGCTGAAGTATACCGACGCGAGTGGAGAGTTGTTTGGGATTGATGACTTAGTTGCTGCACTGTTGGGTGGATCGCTCAATGTGCTGACCAATATAGACAATATCCATAGTTTCTGGCAGGGCTTGGCTTTATTTGGGGTAGGAGCAATAGCGGGAGAAGCAGCCCTCTATTCTGGTGGAGCATCTGTTTTTGTGTCAGCAGGAGTGCTGAGTTTAGGTAATGACATCCTCAACCAAGGTTTTCAGAACGGTTTCAATAACCTTGACTGGAAACAAATAGGTATGAATCTAATCACCTCCGAAATGATGGCCGTTGTTTCTTATGGCCTCAATTCCCTTGTCTCCCCTCAAGCTGAGAAACTGTTGTCTAAGATACAGAGTCCTGTACTGCGTAATATGCTCCAACAATCCGCAACATCAGCCTTCTCAGGTAGTGCTATAGGATTTATGTTTGCCTTAAATGATAAAGATAATGATTTTGACGATGCTCTTCATGCTGGTTGGAAAGGATTCCTACAGGGTGCAGAGATTGGTGCTATCTCTGGTGCTGCAGCAGGATTCGTTGAAGCAAAGCATAATCATGTTAATCCATGGACAGGGAAAGAAAAAGACAGTAAGATGATTCCCTACCAAAAAGGACAACTTGGGGTAGAACTTGCTGTTGAGAATTTCCGGGCCCAAGGTGGAACAGGAATTCAAAGGGAGGTAACAATAGAAGTTGATGGTGTTAGGGTTCGTGTCGACTTTGCAGGATATGATAGGAATGGAAGGTTACAGCTTTTTGAGGTGAAAAACGGACCTTATGCAAGACCAACTCGTAACCAATCAATCGTTATACCCAAACTTGAACAGGGTAAGCCTTTTGTTCCTTACGGTCGGAATGCAGCATATTTAAACTTGAAATTAAAAGTTCCCTATACATCAGATTATGGATTTAATTACATTCATTATAAATAAGTTATTTAGTAATTATTATGCAAAAGAAGAGATACATATCTTTCAATGAGAGAATAATAAGCCGATTGGAAGAATTCGGATTTAAGCGTAAGAACCAAGGCTTTTTCCCCAGAAAGATTAGTGAAGACATTACCCAGAATCTTATATTTGGACACAGTACCCAAGGTCGTGCTCATGTGAAATATTATGCAATAAGAGCCAATATAGAGCTTCCTAAAGTGCTTAAGATTGCTGAAAACCTAAACGTGTTCTTACCTATGAATGCTTTTTGCAACAGCAATATAGGCGATCTGATGCCTAAGCCTATACCTACCTATCTGGAGTGGCTTATTGGCGAAGATACAGATGAGAAGTATGATAATAGAGTTATCGACTCCATGTTATACCATATTGAGAAATATGCGATTCCATTTCTGGATAAGTATAGTACACCAGCATCTATTGTGGAAGGAATAAAAAACTGTGCGTATCCTAACCGTTATGGTGAAGATTTCCATGCGTGCATAGCCTTGCTTCTGTATGGAAAGAAGGAAGACTTCCTTTGGTTTGTGGAGAAAAGGAGTCATGAAATGCAGTTTTCTATTTATGATAATTCTGAAGTACATTGGAACTATAGACAGCCTGACATGCCACTGACTCGCGCATGTAAGTCTTTCCTTGATGGAGTTGAGAAATTAAGACCACTTATAGAAGAAAAGGGTATAAAATGGTAAGAACCAGGATGACCAGTGGAATGACCAGTGGACGGTTCTGAAGTGACCAGGGGACGGTTCTGTGATCATTTTAATCGGCTATTATTTGGTAGTTTGAGTACAAGTAGGTAACTTTGTCATCGAAAAACAATATGACTAATATATATATGTATGACTATGGTGACAACAAAAGAAAAGCGAAAATCCGCAATACGTCAATGCTTGTAGACCTTTCATTTGGAGCTGCTCATAAAAAACAAAATGATCACAGAACCGTCCCTTGATTATAAGGCTTAGATTTGGCTGATGGTGCAAATGCTCTGTTATATGCTATTGAAGGGGATTATACTAACGCAGGAATCAGTGCTATTGCAATGGTACCTATTATTGGAAGCTATGCTACCTCAGGGAAATACGCCTATAAAGCTTCTGATATTATGAGGCATATGGGAACTAATTATACAAAGTCAAATATAAAATTGGGGAATAAGGTTCACTCTCATTATAAAAATTTGGAAACAGACGGGAAAAACTTGTTGAAAGAATATAGTATTAGGGGAGGCCGAGTAGATTTTATCAATAAGGAGACCCATACTATATACGAACTCAAACCATACAATCCCAACAACGTAAGAAGAGGAATTAAACAACTTGAAAGGTATAAAAGAATACTCGAAGAGAGTGGAAATATCAAATGGAAAACAGTCCTTGATTTTTATTGATATATAATGTAAACGTGATTAAGAATATGAACCAAGCAACTTTGTTTAAAATTATAGACGGCACTTTAAGCTCTATAGGCTTCAAGGCTAAAGGAAAAATCTGGATGCGTGAAGGAAAAGAAGTGTCAGAAAGAGTGGTGTTCCAAAAATCATTATATGGCAGGTTTTATTATTTCCGACCAAGTTATGTTCTGAATAATTTGGAGGTTACCGATCGATATAATGGTCACGTAGTAATGGAAACAGGTCTCTCTATTGCAGAATTCAGGCAATTAGAAAGTTTCTGCAATCTTGAAAATGACATAACCGACACTGTGATTGAAGAGCAGTTGCCATTTTTGCTCAAAAAAGCGTTTTCTGTCAAAAGGATAGATAGTGAGCAAGCATTGAAGGATTATCTTATTGAATCTGGAACATTCGTTACCAAAGATGTACTTGATTATCTCAGAATAGAAAACATTCCTTCACAGTTCAGCCCCTATTCCTTCTACGACAATGATGGGAATCATGTCCTTTTTACAAACGTAAAAGCACAAGGAGATAATCTCTCATTTGATGTATATGTTGATGAAGACTTTAGTTCAACAAAACATTGCAGTAAAGAAAACTACTCTGATTTGAGGGAAATGTGCGATTTAATTTACCGCCAATTGTTTATTAATCATGTTGATACCAGTGAATTTTTATCGCTTCATTGGTCTACCGACAATAATACATTATCGGTTTCACTCTGCACAAATACAAGAAATGAAGTTTATCTCCAAATTGATATTTTCCAAGAAGATGAAAAGCAAGAAAAGAGAATTAAAATAAATCCTGCTAATTTTAAGGATATTACGAAAGAATCAAACCTATTATCCAAATGATGCAAAAATCAACAGGGTACCGGCTTTAATGTTTCTTCGAAACATCGCCGTCGCTGACCACCATCACCGTGTCGCCCAGCCCTGTTCATGTGCGTATGGTATCTTGAACTCGTTTTTTCATTTATATTGAGAATGATTTTGCGATTTAGAAATATGTTTGTATATTTGCAGAGACCGTTTGTCGGGGAATGCCATTTTGTTTTGAATAGAGAATGGAAATTTCCAGCAAAGGAAGATGTCGGGACATAAACAATGAGTAACAAGAAAAGGATATTAGGATGTTGGAAGTCTGCGGGGGGTATTCTCGCAGTCTTGTGGATGTTGTGTCCTTCTGTTGTTCTTGCCTCTTCATCACTTTCTGCCGATACTGTCAGCATTGCAAAGAGTCTGGAGATTATCATTAATCGGGAAGTATCGGAATCGGACAGCGTCATCTCTTCTAGGACAGACACCATCAACAAGAACAGTGTGCTGCGACGCACCACGGTGTATGCCGGCGACTACGAAGAAGTTTCTACGGGCAGCACAATATTCGGCTACTGCTACTTAGGCGACGGCGTGATCGCCCTCACCGTAGACGGCGGCACACCCTACATCGGCTATGCCTATACCGATAACCTTGGCAGCATCCTGACTGCTGTGAGCACCGACGGTACGGTGGTGTACAATGCCGATTACGACGCATGGGGCAGGCAGAACGTCACTTCCGACTACGTCGGCTACCATCGCGGCTACTGCGGCCATGAGATGATGCCGGAGTTCGGCCTGATCAACATGAACGGCAGGCTGTACGACCTGGTGCTCGGGCGTTTCCTCTCTCCCGACAACTATGTTCAGATGCCCGACTTCTCGCAGAACTTCAACAGATACTCGTATTGTCTGAACAATCCGCTGAAGTATACCGACCCGAGCGGGGAGTTGTTTGGTATTGATGATGCCATCATTGCATTTGCCCTGTACAATGCCGCGAGCAGTATGATGCAGGCAGCATATAATGGTGAGAGCGTGTGGAAGGCAGGCGGACTGAGTCTCTTGTCATCGGCAGCCTCTTATGGTATCGGTGAAGCCTTCGGAAGTGTAGGAAGCTTTGGAAAAGAACTGTTTCGAGCCAGAGCGCATGGATTGGCTGGCGGTGCAATCAGCGCATTGGGTGGAGGTAGTTTCCTGAGCGGATTCTCTTCAAGTGCTCTGGCTTCAGGTATTGGGTCATTTGCACAAGGCGTAAACATGAATCAAGCTCTGATGGTTGCCACAACGACAGCGATGGGTGCTATTGGTGCATGGGCTACTGGTGGAGATTGGGTGGAAGGTGCGATGCAGGGTTTGAATATAGGATTGCTTAACCATGCAGTGCATGATGGAGAGATTTGGTATACAAAAAAAGGAGAAAATTACTACGAAGCAGAATTACCAGAGGTAAAAGTATACCATCCTAAAAAACGTCCTGTTTTCAGACCTACAATTGTAGAGCAGCCATTAAGACTATCACATATTGAATTTTATGCTATTTTACTAGCAAGAAATATTCCTAGTCTATTGCAAATTGTTTTAAAGTCCGAAGGAAATTTTTCTAACGGGGCTATTGAAAATATATTAAAAACAACAAGTTTTCGGCAATTAAAAAAAGGCGCATTTGAAGGTGAAAAACCTTCTGTAGACTTAATATCATCGTTTCATGAATTAGCCAGGCAATCAAGAGCAAGAATAATAACAAAGAACGGTTATAGTAGATTTGAAACAGACCTTTATAGAGTAGGGGTACATCAGTCTACGAAAGGTGGTGGTCCTACTTTAGATATATGGAATAAAAAAACCGCAAATTACTACAAAATAAGATATAGATGAAATACAAAAGAATTATAGAACGTTGTTCAACAATGTATCCGATGTTTTCCGAAAAGCAAGAAAGCATTGGCATGTCGAAAAGAAGGGCATTGGAGTTCTTAGATAAGTATTCCATTCGCAGTGATAATGAGATTCAGAGTATTAAACTCTTGCAAAGTCGGATTTTTCACATTCCAACAGACGGTCTCCCCCATGAGGTATTCCATACTGGCTATAGCCTGAAGACTGTTTTAAGCGGTTGTTTGTTTAACAAGCCTGATTTTTCAATATTCGTAGAGATACTTCATTTATTAGAAGAAAGATGCTTTTACATTATTCAGAATGACTATAATGGAAAATTAGAGCAGCCTTTAATTTTGAAATTTCCCGTCGACGTGTCGTGGGAGGAGATGAATAGTGGGGGAATGTTGTCAGACTATTTGCTCCGAATGCCTTATGAACAATATTTCCTGTTTGGAGGAAGTGGAGTTTGGGGAAGATTCACAGATAATGAATTTGATTGTCCATGCGATGTTTATGGTTTTTCGGGAATTGCAGAAGAAAAGATCAATCATATCTTTCATGAAGAGGTTGATTATTCTAATGATTTCTATAAGTATTTACCGCCAGTTTATAGAGAGTCCTTGTATGGACTACCAGATGAATCAGCAGCTTGACCAGAAGATTGACCAGGGGACGGTTCCGTGATCATTTTAATCGGCTATTATTTGGAAGTTTGAGAACAAGTCAGTAACTTTGTAATCGAAAAACAATATGGCTAATATATATGTATGACTATGGAGACAACAAAAGAAAAGCGAAAATCCGCAATACGTCAATGCTTGTAGACCTTTCATTTGGAGCTGCTCATAAAAAACAAAATGATCACAGAACCGTCCCTTGATTATAAAGAGGATGAAGTTTTTAATTGGTTTTTGCGACTACTTCTTTTATAGGGCATGCTGCTTTTACAAGCAGCATCCGATAGTCTATGCGGATTTCGCATTTGGCGCATCAACAGCCGTTGGCGTAACGCACTTGTTTCATATCCTCAGCCTATGTGTTTTGTGGAGTATACTTGCCAAATGTGAGTGCAATGTGCTATATCCCGTAGTCACCGCCATCTTACTTATGATTTATTATGACATTCATGTATATACGGTGGAGAGATATAACCGTGTTGCTAAGAAATATAAGAAAGAAAAGCACAGGAAGATCAAAGGATGGGGAGTGGTTATATATATCATCATCTCTATGCTAATACCTTTTGTATTGTGCTATCTTTTCAGGGATGAGGTGAATCTCTACATTCCCGATTGGTTGAGGTATTTCAATTTATCCGACAGTCGTTTGAATCTATAGCGGAAATCGGCGGGACAGGCCTTTCAAATATAATAATTAATCATGATGAAAACGTTATTCTATTATTGTTACTATAGGATTGCCCAGGCATACCGATCATTTAATGACTGGGATTTTTTGGACTGGGGGTATTATATCCTGTACACTTCTTTTATGTTTATTTCCTATTCGCTGGCTGTGCCTATTTCGTATGTGTTAAACAGAGAATTAACAAAGTCCGCCTTTGTTCTAATGGCTATCCCTTTTATTCTCTTATATGTACGCACGTTCTTCATATCGGAAAAGCATAAAATGGAATTATTCAATAAATTGGAAAAACGATATAAGAACGAGCCACATAGAAAGCGGAATGGCTGGTTGGTTGCCATTTTTGTTTTGGGTACATTTGTCCTCTTCAATTTAATGTGTATACTATTTGTATTAAAATAATAGAAATCTTATAGAATACCTGTAATTTGATTATCATGAAAACAACAAAAGCGGCACCTGTGTGGGTGCCGCTTGTAACTTTCTGCTGAACTGCTTAATTACTCAGGAAGTGAAATTGCCTCAGAAGGACAAACACTGGCGCATGTTCCACACTCAGTGCAAGCATCTGGATCAATTGAATAACGCTCGCCCTCAGAGATAGCCTCTACCGGACATTCATCAATACATGTACCGCAAGCAATGCAGTCTTCACCAATTACGTATGCCATAATCTTTATTCTTTAATTTGTTATTAATGTTAATACTCATTTGTTGATGTGGTGCAAAGGTAGAAATTTATTTCGGATATACCTATTTTTAGGTATTTAATTTTTGTGACTTTAACTTTTATTTGCATACAAGTAGGTATCGAATCAACGATTTCCGCCGTTCACACAATATTAAATAGGTATTAGCGTTATATTTTTAATGAAAAGAATAGTCCTCATTATATTGGCAAGTCTGGCTTCCCTTACTTACGTGTATTCGCAGGAACGCACGGTGGAGAACCGTCCTTATACCGATTTGCGTCCGTTCCATTTCGGCGTGTTTGTAGGTACCCATCTGCAAGACATAGAATTTGTGAATGCCGGGCCGCAGATACTCACTAATGAGGATGGAACCGTGGTAGAGAAAGTCATTTCGTGCGACCAGGACCGCTGGGATGCCGGGTTCACCGTGGGCGTGCTTGGCGAACTGCGCCTCAGTTCCTGTCTTGCATTCCGCGTGGCACCCTCCATGTATTTCGGCACGCGCCATCTCACGTTTCATAATTTCACCGATGTGCTGGGCGACGGCCAGCCTCTGGAATTGCAGCAGGAGATGAAGTCGGTATACATTTCTTCCGACTGCAACCTCATCTTTGCCGCCAAGCGTTTCAACAACCATCGCCCTTACGTGCTGGCCGGTCTCAATCCCATGTTCAATCTTTCTGGAAAGAGCGAGGATGTGCTTCGGCTTAAAAAGTTCGACTGCTATCTGGAGTTAGGCATCGGCTGCGACTTTTATCTTCCCTTCTTCAAACTCCGTCCAGAACTGAAGTTCGGCTACAGTCTCATCGATGCCCTTGACAGTAAGCACCCCAATGAACTCAAGGACAAGAACATGATGATGTATTCACAGAGTGTCAGGAAGGCGCAAACAAAAATCATTGGCCTCACCTTCTATTTTGAATAGAGAGGCGGCCAATGACAGGGATGTGCTGTAGGCATGTCAAATAGAAGCCCGTTTATTTCTTTTTAAAGTCGAGCACCATCTTGCCCACGAAGATGGCGTGCTTGCCGTTTTGGTCAACAGGAATCATCTTGCCGTCCAGGTTCTTCACGTATTGCAGTTCTTTGAAGAACGTATGCGAATGGCCGCCGAGCACCAAGTCGATGCCCCTTGTGGCGGCAATCAACTGCTGGTCGTTGGCACCGTTGGCAGAGTTCCATCCCAGGTGCGACAGAAGGATGATGACATCGCATTTCTTTTTCTGCAGAATGCCCACCACGCGCTGGGCTTCTGCTATCGGATCCTGATAGGTTACGCCCACGCAGTTGTCGTTGGCCACCAGTCCCGACAGTTTCGGTGCCAGTCCGAACACGCCTACCTTCAGTCCGTTGCGTTTCAGTATCACGTAGTCTTTCACCTTTCCTTCCACCACCGTTCCCCTGAAATCATAGTTGGAACATACAATCGGGAAGTTCAGTCTGCCAAACACATCCGCCATCGTCTCCAGTCCGAAGTCGAATTCGTGGTTGCCAATGGTTCCGGCATCATAGCCCATTCGGTTCATCAGTTCCGCTTCCACCTCGCCCTTGTACATCGAATAATAAGGCGAGCCCTGAGAGAAGTCGCCGCTGTCGAAGAGCAGCAGGTCGGGATGCTGCCTGCGTTCTTCCTTCAGCATGCTGATTCTGCGCAGGAATCCCCCGCGGTCGGCCCTCATGGTGTCGGCCAGGTTCGGACTCAGTGGCAAAATGGTGCTGTGCGTGTCGTTGGTGTGCAGCACCACCAGTTGGCGGTCTTGTCCGTAGGCGGCTGCCGACACGGCGAATAATACTATGATTGCTGCCGTCCTCACGGCCTTCTCTATCGTTGTACGTCTGTTCATGGTCGTTCTCTTCATTGTCAATTAGTCAAAATAAACAAATCTCGCGGGTGCTCATCATCAGTCTTCAATGGTGATTCTTCCCTCGATGCGGCTGTCCACCACGATGCCCTTGGCGGCCTGCTCCCGGAAATAATCCATGATGATATACCTCACGTTGTTGCTATCTTCCTGCGGAGAGTTCACGTCGGTCTTCGCCTTGAAAGCCTCCATCTTGTCGTTGCCCTGTGCCAGATAGTCGATGCTCACCACCCGGTATTGGGCCTTCGGGTCGATTTCCTGGCCGTGGAGCAGGGCAGACTTCAGTTTCTTGTCCTTGCTGAACACCAGTTTCACGCCGCTGCTTACTGCCTCGCCGCCCGTGGTTGCCATTTCGCCGAACAACTGCAATACCTTCTCGCCCGTCATCGTGAAGAAGCAAATCTTGTTTTCAAACGGGGCCACTTCAAGCACGTCGCCATAGGTAACCTTCCCTTTGGCGAATGCTGCGCGGATGCCGCCCATGTTATACACACCGAACACGGGCTTCTCGCCGTATGCCTTTCCGCCCCACACCAGGATGTCGGCCAGCAGGTTCGACAGTTCGCTCTCTGGGCGCTGTGCCGCCATATAGCGCGCAATCTCGCCCACCACGGGCGACATCACGCTGTCTACTCTCTGCTTGAACGGAGCGAGAAACGCTTCTGCTTCAGCGTCGGCCTTGTATCGCTTGTCAACGAGAATCCTGCTTCGCTCTATGCCGTTCATCTCGTAGTGGGAGCGGCACGATGCAACCATCATGGCTGTTCCCATGAATGCTGCCAGAATCAAACTCTTGTTATTCATACCGCAAAAATACAAAAAAAATGGCTTACGGGCAAATAAAAACATCATTTTCATTTAAAAAAGCACAAGCCGCGCGCTCTGCTCCTTATGCAAACGCATCAGATCACGGGGAACCGTCCCTGTGATCTATGAGTCGTTACCGCAATGTGGTAATCTCATTACCGCAATGTGGTAATGCCTCTACCGCATATTGGTAATGAAGTTACCAGATGCCGGTAATGGCGTAATAAAAATGTGGCAAAAAAGAAAATCTTCACAAGACCGGCTCT